>ERZ724509.707-NODE-707-length-13702-cov-4.760753_pt1 | contig 13702 bp, 13 predicted proteins | sample MGYA00376042_ERZ724509 | MGnify/ENA primary metagenome ERZ724509 (study PRJEB28724, sample SAMN07190887) | wastewater metagenome | isolation source: effluent of sewage treatment plant in Hong Hong | place: USA: Christiansburg, Virginia | collected 2016-03-01 ...
AAGCTTTTCTAAATAAGTATTAGACATAGTCTTTATCCTTTATTTATTACTTAGCAGTTCTTCTTCAGCTTGCTTAACCAGACTTACAGCTTCATCGAAGTCAACACCTTGATCCATCAGCATGGTCAGGCAGGCTTGTTTTTCTTGACCCCAAGCTTCTTCAGCCAGGTCAGCCTCAGCTTGTTTAACCAGATCAACAGCGGAACCGAAGTCCAGGCCAGCTTCCACCAGAGCGGATACAGCAGCAACTTTTTCCATGTTGTCATCAAACTCAGCTTGTTTAGCCATGTCTTCTTCGCCGATTTGCGGACGACCATCAACACCTGGGCTTTGTGTAGGGGCTGCACCGCCACCTTCAACGATGTTATCTGAAGTTCCGCCTTGGGCAATAGCTTTAGCAACGATAGTTTCGAACAAAGCGTTAACGCTACCATCACCGCCAGGGACAATGCCTTGAACTTTAGCGTCGTCAAACTGGGTCATGACAGTGTTGTCACGCTGGATCTTGTTTGGCACAGGAGCAGCAGCAACATTAACGGAAGCAGCAGGGGCCGAAACCATTGGGTTAAATTCTTGAGCCAGCTTTTCCAGGATAGAAGTAGCCAGGGCTTTGTTTTGTTCTTGAGCAGATTTGTTCATTTCAGTTGTTTCCTTTGTAGCGGCTTCAGTAGCCAATTCTTCTGCAGTCTTAACGGTACCGGGGACCACTCCACCAGCAGGTTCGACGTTATTAACTTTAACTTCACCGTTGATCATGTCATCGGTTGTTGCACCAGAGGCTTCAGCCTTGGCTACGGTATCAGCTAGTACACCCTGAATGTCGCCACCAGTTGCAGTAGGAGTTACCTTTGTATTGTCGTCAGCGACCATAGCATCGTTACCAGCGATGATTTCGTTGGCAAACTTTTCCAATAGTTGCTTAGCCAGTTCTTCACCAGCAGAAGCTGCTTTTTCGATCAAGCTTGTAGATGCTTTCTTTTCCAGAATGCCAGCCAGCTCAGTAGAGATAGCAGGTTTAGCCGTAGGACCCACAGACGCAACCTTCTCGATTGAGGCTTCTTTTTCCAGACCTTCCAGCAGGGAGTTAAGAGATAAACTCATTGTAATATACCTTTAAAAAATATTAGGCTTAGCCTAAAGTAGTCAATTTGTGACCTAAAGAGAATAACCTCATTAGATTCGCCAGTTTTCCACCAACTTTTGTTTTGGTGTTACTTAGAACTCGCTTAGTTACGAACATGCCTAACCTTGCGGGATCCGAGCTGCCGTCCGTTGACTGTTCATTCTGCGACTTATGCTTAGGTAACGATTGTACCATAGCCAGTTTCGCAAGTTGTGCAGTCACCAGATAGTCTGATGCTTTCTTCACTAATACTATTTTAGCGTTGTTTTGCACACTATTATTTTTCTCCCTTAATTTCTTCTCAATTTGAGAAGTAATATAGTACTTGGATAATAGTGCCAATCCACCGATAGTTAGTAGTAATTTCGAGTAGCTAACAGATTCTTCAGGCATAACTTTGATGGCTTCCAGACGAGCCAATTCTTCTTCTCTTGTAGGTTCAATATATGGACCATTACCGGAATACCCTACGTTGGAGGCACGCTTTTCGATTTCACCGGGGAAAAGAGAAGAGTCTCCCACGAACTTAGAGAGAACGCGGTCAATTAAAGGGTTAATCTGAGTTGGTTCCTCTATATGAATAGCAGGAATGTCAACACTGTCAGGTACTTCGTTCAAGAAGTTTTGTACAACTTGTCCTATTCCCTCGTAGCCAGGACCTAGTTTCTTTCGAGTAATAAGTTCAGCTAAAAAAGAAACGGATGGGGAAATACCCATGTTAGCCATAGCAGACAAAGTTTGTGGTAGTTCAAAGTGGTGCAACATATCTATAGCACCTAGCGGAAGATCTTTAGGAGCAGCTTGTCCCAGTATTTCTTCAGTAGTCTTGCCAGCACCTACAACGTAGCAACCGTCCGTGATTTCCTTTACCAGCTCAGAAAGCTTCTTCAGGGCAGCACGTTTATGGAAGCCGTCTTCGGTTAGACCTTCGACTTCAGCAAGTTCAGCAGAACCCATGACTTCGGCATCAGCAACCTTCTGTAGGATAGAACTATTTACGTCTGCAGGTCTAACCACAATAGATATATCAAAGAAAGAAAGGGGCTGATCATTAATAGCCATAACACGACGGCCATCGGGATATAACTTATTGAGTTCACTTTTTAAGTGCTTGCAATAAGCTTGACGTGACGTCGCTCTGTTTCCACAGATGGAACAGGTGTCTGCTGGGGTTCTGCATGCCATAGAGGTAGTTGGGAACTCACCTCTGGTGATTCGTTGGTTAATATCGGCCACAAGCTCATCTGGACATTCGCAAACCAACTCAACCCTGTGCATACGTTCGTTATAAACGGCGAACAGAACTTTGCCATAAGACTTCTTAGGGTCTTTGTTAATATGGGAACGGTAGACATAGGCGGGACTCGTCTCAAAGGTCTTATAGTACTTCTTCAGATTATCTTCAGGGAAGTAATCAGCGTTACGATTAGCACCGTGGTACTCACCAGCGGTCATCGCATTGATATGCAGATATGTAAATCCAGGCTTAGGTTCCAGGACGTCCAAGTAAGCTTGAATATCCTCGTGGGCAGCCACTTTCTCTAAGCCAGCACTTAAAGCCGACAGATTCAAAATTGAAATCGTCGGCTCTTCATCTTTATAGAAAGAGTTAGTGTCTAGTAATTTAAGCATTAGCGGATGCTAGGTAGTGGAGCTGTACGTTTGTTGTCTGTGTAGCGGCCTTCTAATTCTACCAAAGTCTTGATAGTCTGAGGGTCGATACTTTCACCTAAAACCGCATTGGCAAGTATAGAGCCAAGCAAATTAGGATCAGAAGCAACATGAGGGGCAAAACGGAAGATTGTTTCTGCATAATCTTTTGTACGTTCTGGCTTGGCACCACGAACAATTTTATTACTGGAGATAACTTGAGCCAAGGCCATATCAAAACGACCACGCAGATTACGAGTGGCCATAGCGTCAGAACCAGACGAAATGCCTTTAACAATAGCAGCACCCATAAGACCGACGCCTAGAGCGGCTAGGGGTTTCATCACGTTAGGGCTGCTCATACCCCTAATCATCATATTACCGAAGTTTCCATGGAACAAGGCCTGTTTCTCAAAGGCTTCCATAAAGGCATCTACTTCTTCTGTAGAAGCAAACTTTTCCATTGCTAATTCACGAATCTTATCTAACATATTAATTCCTTATAGATCTTTGATGTTATTCTTGTGGTCCATTGATGAACCTGCTAGTGCAGTTGCTATTCCAGATAAACCTACTCGGTTGAGTAAGAAAGATGGTTTAGCACCTTTAAACGCGGCGGAGGCTGCGGCGGTACCTTTAGTTTTAGCCATTTGATCGAAAGCTTTAACGCCTTCTTTTGTTGTAGTAAATCCACGGTCAGCGGAAGCTCGTGCAAATGCTCCGGGGGCTTTTATAGCTCCCCTCAAACCATTTCCTGCAGCCCTTGCGGTACCACCAGCTATGGAGCCCACGGCTCTACCTGCACCCATAGCTAAAGCCTCACCGAAACTTGCCAGTTTAGTGACGTTAGCGGTCTTTGGAAAAAGTACTGCTTCTGCTCGTTTTATAAACGATTGCAGAGCCTCTTCCTGTTGGATCATTTCTGATGCCTGTTTATACAAGCCAACTAAGTTCTTAGCCGTAGCTAATTCACGGTCTGTGAAAATTAGATCTTCTTCGGCCCGCTTTTCTATACCGCACAGCTTAACCGTAGCTTCGAACGAATCACCAGCCACGAAAGCTAGTTTCTCAAGAGCATACGGATCTTTACGGAAAGTAGCAATAGCGTTAGAGATAGTCATGTGCATCTCAGTCTTGTCATAAGCCATCTTCTGTAGATTATGACGTGATTGCATATAACCCTGCATCAGCATAGCTTTCTTTTCTTGCTCTTCACGTTCTTCAGACTTGTTGCCACGATACTCGTGATCACCTTCGTCATTCTTATCGCGTTTTTTCTTGTCGTCTTTTTTATCTTCGTCTTTATCTTCCTTGTCGGAAGCTTCTTTGCTCATATCTTCAGGCATGCACATTTGTGACATGACCTTGCCGTAATCAGCAACTTCAAATTCGAAAGTACGGTCAGCAGCTTTTTCTAACTGACGCAGATAAGCGATAGTGTTCGAGGCTTCTATAACACGTTTGGTTTGGTCAGAGTTCAGCTCTAAGTCTTGAGCCTCTTTAGCAATGGCTTCAGACAAAGATGCTTCTTTGCTCATAAATTTGGAAACACAGCCAACTGCAATACTTTGCAGTCGATCTTGGGTTAATGGAAATGTCATGTAATTATTCCTTGAATCTCACTTAGTTTAAGCTATCAAAGCCAGGTATATCTGGTTGCGCTGGAATCTCAGGCTCAATATAGACAGCCGTCTCGGCGGCTTCCTTTTCTCTTATAGCAGTCATGACGATTTCATCATCTGCCAAAATTTCGTCGATGCTTCCGAACTCAGGTACGATCTCACGGATAGCAATTTCCAGATCTTTCTTAGCAGCAGCAGAATCCATAACCCACATCTTTAGCAGACGACCAATATCAGTAGATTGTTTCGTCCACTTGATACTTTCGTTACCTGCTTCTGTGCCGGAACCATTAAACATAGCCTCTTTAGATTTGAAGATACAAGTAGAAAAAAGGTCAATCAGACCTTCTACTGGAGAGATATTTACTTTCTTACCTAGACGCCAAGCCAGGAAATCCAAGCCTTGAGTCATAGTCCACATCTTAAGCAGGGCTTCAGTCTTATGCTTCTCTCCTACACGCTCTATGTGTTCAATCTTGTCTAGTCGATCCCAACCCTCTATGTCGAAGAAGTACTCATAGTAAATCTCCAACTGTTCTCGTGGAATCTCAATGGTTCTAGCTATGTGGTCCAGGTCATCAGAGGCCATGCGGGCAGACTCAATATAAGATCTGCGTAGACGATTCTCCCAAGAAATTAAAGCCCGGTTAAATTTCTTTGCCAGGTCTCCGTTGGGATTTGCTAGTATTTCGTCTACTCCAGCGTGAACGCCTGTTATACGGTTACGAACCATACGGGCATTCACATTTATATCAAGCATGTTTTGCATTTAAAGCCTTATTTAACTTCGCCAGCCTCCGCTTGAGCTTCTTCAGGCCCTGACACCATCTTCTCCAACTTGATATAGTTGTCACCTAGCAGGCGATATACATTTCTCATGTTGGCGATAAAACTCATTACTTCGTTGGCATTTTGTGATTTAGACAACTTATCCATATTCAAACGGGCCAGGAACAATGTACGGCCAAGCTTGTCAATGGTTTGGTTGATTTCAGGTAAGTACTCTTTTACAAGACTATTCATATCCGTAGCTTGTAGAAGCTCTGATATTACCATAGATTCAACCGTTTGTGCGTCCTGAGTGTCAGTTGCAGACTTCAAATTTTTAGCCAAAGCACCTTCTTTGTTGGCACCAAAGTTATTGATGGCAGCAGGAGGTGGGTTACCATACTGAGGAATTTCACCAGGCTCAAAATCAGCTTTCTTAGATAGATAAACCTTGATGTGACGACGCTCTTTAGCTTGCTTGATGAAGTGTTCGGCTTTCTCAGGAGCAACACCTTCGTGTCCAACAAGAAATTCAACCATCTTCATTTCAGAGCCAACAGGCTTACCGTCTACCGTGAATTCAATACCGTCAAAGCCCATATCGATAGCAGAGCCTAAAGCCTGTAGTGTGCTCAGTTCTAGCTTGGCAATAGCAGCATTAACGCTAGTCTCCAGATGATCACTAACTTCTTTTTCCAGACGAACAATCAGAGTGTTAATTGGGATGAAGATATTTTCAGCCATAGACGCATCTACTGTTTTACAGTTACGATAAGCGTTGATGGTGGTTCGGGTGGAAAAACCGGGAATCAAACTGTCAGCTTCAATAGTCACTCCTAAATTTGTCTCAGTTACTGAACGGGTACGGAAAGCACCTATCAGTTCCAGGTTAGGGGTAAAGATGGCAATACGGTCATAATGATGTACGTCTTTAGGCATGATCGGCTCTTTAAACCCGAACAGAGTCTTGGCTACGTTCTTATTAGAATCAGGTTCTCCTCTACCAACCATGGCTCCAGAAATAGCGTAATCCCCATTACTGAACATAGCAAATACGGGATCACGAGACATTTCATCACGATATGAAGGGCGCAGGAGAGCAGCACGAGGAGCCCCTTTGAAACGTTTAGGAATGTAAGCGTCTTTAATTTCACCGCTCTTAGTAACTACTGAGAAGTCGGCACCAGCATCGACACTGGACAATGTTGTCAGAGGACCTAGTTTTGAATAGTCATTAGCTAGAACAGCAACACGCTCCGTTGTGTGTTCACCACGGAGAGCGTATCCCTTTTCCAGGATAGATTTAATAGCGTCATTATCTAAACCGTGGCCGTCAGTAATTAGTTCCACAGCAGGCTTTTGAACAGCGTGCAGAACACCGCCTGAAGGCTTAAGAGCCGACAGCAGATTTTCCAGACCGAACAGACGATGCATTGTGCTATACACTGACTTGTCTTCGGAGAACTTCTCAACCATAGCAGCCTTCATCATGTCCGGCATAATAGCCAAGAACTCAACTAGGCGTGAAGAAGAAGCATAGACAAACTTGCCTGTACGTGGTGGAGTAACCATGTCGTACACGCTAGGATTTGTAGGTACTGTTCCAGGTATCTTCCCATTCTTACCAAGATATACTTGTGAAGAAGAAATAGCCTTATCAAGGAACGATTTAGTCAAAGGTGAGAACGTACCAGTAGACGCACTGAACAGTGAGTCAATAGGTAGAACCGTGTCATTCTTTGAGATGACGGGGACGTAGTAGTATTCCTGTCCAAATTGCAGGATAAACATACCGATTTGTAATCCAGCACCCTCTCTGCCAGACTCTTCGGTTATGTCTTTGAAAGACACGATGTAAGCCGATAGTTCCGGAAAGAGCTGTAACAGCTTTTGCAGAGCGATTTCTGATAATTCCATATTTGACCTTTTTAAAACGTTTTTAAGTACTTTTGTATTTTAGCCCAGTATTAAGGCTCGCATCCTGGTATCTTGCCGGATTTCCCATCTGCATTACTGTTCGTAGCGGGACCTCCAGCGGCGTTGTTAACCACCTTGGTAGATCCACCGTCTTTAGCACTTTTGTTATATATATCTCCGGCTAATAGTTCATTTTTTGTCAAAACGCGAGTGTTACCGGTTTTTATAATGTCTATCTTAGCAAGTATAGTTGCTCTCCCTGCAGGGGAATTTAAGTCAGCAGCTCTAGCTTCTGGGCTCACTCCGTTACCGTCTACTTTACCGGGGTCGCCTAGGTATATCATAATAGCGTATTGCATTGCCTTACTAGCATTGCCACTAAATTTTTTTAAACCGAAGCAATATTTTGAATTAAAAATTATAATTCCACTTGCTATAGAACGAGTTCTACAAGTAACATTATCTACTGGAAATAAAGTCTGAGAGATTGATATTCCGGGCTCCACTTCAAGCCCATATCTATTTATAGCTTCCACTGCCTCCGGCTTAGATCTCCATTCAATAAGATTATTAGGGTTACCTTTCACCATGTAGCTACCCATAGTAGCGGTAATACCGTGAGGATACCATCCTTCCATTACATTTTTTCTCTGTTGAGGGGTAACACTAGTAGAGTCATACACATTTCTTATAACATTGGAATTTTGATATGCCCTGGTTAAACTAGATTTATCTGGGGGGGAGGGCGTCCAATGTAAAGAATTAGTTCCATTAGCAAATAATCTCCACGATGATTCCGCCCCCCAAGTTGCCATTAAATAATACATTACATCTGGAGCACTTCTCAGAACTGGAAATTGCTGCAAAACTGCGTAAGTAATATCTCTTATTTCTACTATCTTAGATAAATCTTGAGATGGTACTACAGTTTTAGTTTTGGAACTAGTTTTTGCCCTTGTTTCATTACTTGCCATTAGTACCTCCCATTTTCGCCTTCACCAAACTCTGTACCCATAGTATACGGAGCAATCGGATCCACGCTGTGAACTGGAGATTTTTGGCCCAGAGCAGCGGCTTCTTCAATGATATCTTGTAGTTTGTTGAATGACAGTTTAGACACCCAGTTTTTATCCATGAACTTCAAACTCTGCAGACCGGGAACTAACGGACTTACGGTGAGACCAGAGTCACTCACACGAACCGTTTTGATGCCGTGGTCTGAGAGGTCGTCCAAGTGATTTTTAGTCAGTTTGGTACCTGGGGTAAGGTCGAGTGTCCGAGAGGCCAAGGTGAGGCCTACAGCACCCTCTAAACCGATGTTCTTAGAATTGCGTTCTAGGTGTTCCTGAATCTGACCAACATCGACTCTTTCACCAGGCATGAAGCCACTGTCTCCTGGATCTTCAACCTTGTTATACTTAATCATATTCTTGGCGATGATGTCGAAATGACGAGCATCTAACTTAGCGTTACGAGAATAGACTTCACGCATTTTGTTAGCCAAATATATACGACCAGCACCCGCACCCTTGATCTCAGTCAGCTCACGAGGGTTAATAGTACCGGTAGACAGTGCGTCACCAATACGAATCTTGTCACCAACAGCGACCATAGGTTCTTGAAAGTTAGGCACGAAGTGCTTTACTCCGTTAACGTGGATTTCCCAGTCCTTCAGAGACGTCTGAGTTACTGAATCAACTCTACCGTTATGCTTGGAGATAGTGGCCTCATCCTGGAAGTTCTTCGGATTGGCCAGAATGTTATTAGCTTCTTCGTATGGATTACGTTGACGACCAGCAACACCACCTTGGTGCTTCGTACCCAGCATAGCCTGAGTCAAAACTTCAGACACAGATTGAGCAGCGATAATACCCATGTTTTGACCGATATGTGGCAGCTTGCCATTAGCAGCTAATCCGTAACACTTCTGGCATAAACCTTCCTTGGCCTGACAAGTCATAGGATTACGGGCAACAACTTCTTTCTTACCGCTAGTGATTAGCTCTTTCAGATACTCTTGATCGATTAAACGATTGGTACCAGTCTCAAAGCGACCAATGCAGGAATGCTTGTCTGATAATGGGATAGGAACACCAGTCTTAGAGCCACAGTCGACCTCCGTGATGACTTCGTGGAACACGGTTGGAGTCAGACGCTTAAACAAAGCTCCAGGCTTTTCAGTAGATAACTGAGACATAACCGTAGAAGCTCGACCTCCGTAACTCATGGCTAAATGCTCTGCGTTGCTCAGACCTTCAGCGAATGAATGCTTAATAACGACAGGGATAGGTATACCTTTAACGTCCTGAGCCATTAGCGGAGAAGCAGTACCTTGCTGCAGTTGACGTGGATTACCACGAGCACCAGTAGCAGCCATTCGAGCTGCCGTTGATCCACGGGAAAGCATGTACTTCAAGTTGTCTGTAGAAAGCTTATTAGCGTAGCCAGAAGAGATCTTGTCTAGTTCCTTAGCCTGTTCTAGCTTGTTGAGGTTTTTCTTCAGAACTTCAGCAACACGAGTCTCAAATTCCGAGAACATAACTTGACGTTCAGGGTCTTCATTTTCGTAGTCTGACAGCGGAGTAGTCGAACCAATCTCCGTAGCTTTGTTGAAGAAGATTTTACCTAGCTCGTTGATAGTCTCATGACCCTTATCGCCACCATGCTCAATCAGCATATTGACGAGGTCTTTCATACCATCTTTGTTTAGAGGCTGATAAATGTCATAGGCATCCTTAGCCTTTTGAGTAGGCATCATTGCCTTTAATGTCAAGGCTCCAGCAGTTGTTATTCTTGCCATTATTTCTTCTTCCGTTGAGGAACTACACCTCGGTTCCATCTTCTTCCAGTGACCGACATACGTTTCTTGTTATTAGGCGTTACGACCTTAACAGTCTTTTTAAGCTTCTTGTCTTTAATCAGACGTTTCTTAATTTCGACAACGTCTTTGCCGTCGCCATAGATTTCTTTACCTTCGTCGAACAGGCTACGAGTTTTCTTGGTACTTAGCCGTCTGGCTATCTTTTCTAGGTAAATGTTTGACATTGTTATCCCGTTATTTCAATGGGAGTATTCTCTTTAATCACTCCATGTTTCAATGCGAAGAGCGCGTCGGCTTCTGTTTTAAACTTAACCGTGGCTTGTTTATGATCTGGATCAGTCATGTGAACGGAACCTAGGATGGCCTCATGTGATGGGGCGACAATGGATTGCCCTAGGCCTTTACGGTAATCGTGAATCTGATGCTGTGGTAGCAGTTTGTTCTTGGCTTCCTCTACGGCTTCTGGACTCATGGGAACATGCAGAGTCAAAGCATCCCCATCGTAGTCTCCGGCAAACATAGGTAAGTGTATTGGATTCAAACCCATAGTACTACCTTGAATAGCAACCGGGAACACAGCCGTGATGTTACTTTTCATCAGAGTAGGTGCTCGGTTAATGAGCATAGGAACTTTAGTGATGACTTTCGTAAAGCTGTTAGTAGCAGCAGGAGTACGCTCAGTCCAAGCTTTTTCTGAATTCACATAATCGTAACCCTGCTTTGCTAAGTCACGAAGAATGTGGAATTTATACATGGTCCAAAGCATATCTGTAGGAACAGCAGCCTCATTGAATCCTAAGTTAGGCTCAGCGTAAATCGTAGCACGACCAGAGAAGTCCTGTTTCTTAGACAAAACTTTAGAATGATATAGACCTGTCTTAGGTCCACCTTCACCGGCTACTTGACGCAATAAGCCCTTGACACCACGTCCAAAGGAGTTAGGGGAGATAGCCTCACCTAGACCGGTAATAGCTTTAATACCCCTATAGGCCTCGTCTCGTTCATTTATAAGCTCTGAAGGTTCCAACAGTTGAGAAACTTTCTTCAGAGAATTGTTTACAACCATGTGGTCCATATATAGCTGATTAACGTCGGCAAACTCAATACGGTTACCCGACATAACAGTGGCTGGACGAATTTGCGGAGGAACTACAGGCATGTTGTGAATAACATACGCGTTCTTAGCATCCATACCGTTGGCCTTCAAGCCATTGAGATACTTGATCTTTTTAACAAGTGCATCCCTCTTAGAGACAGACTTAGTCTCTTTAGCTTCTGCAACTAAAGTTGGTATAGAATTATCTGGGTTAACGTGAGCCAGCATCTTTTTAAATGCTTCGCCACCGACGAATACTTCTTGTGTCATTATTTCTTTTCAGTAAATTTAGATTTAACTGCGTGATATAGAAGTCCCGCACCAGCAACACCTATACCTGCACCCCTAAGACCTCTTTGCCTACCACTTGCGGTTGAATAATAACCCTTAAGCTTATCTTTTGTAGCAAAACCCGCTATCCCTTTATGCTCTGCGCTACCTACTATGCTTTTAGGCATAACTTTTTTGGTCGTAGTAGCCGCAGTATACTTACCCCCCATATCGGGGTCCTTTTGAAAACTCTTCTGCCATTCTCCATGACTTACCCTAGCCTTAATAACTTTACCCTTATTATTAAACATATCTCTAGATTGAAGCTGTTCCGCTCCTTTACCACCATTCAAAGCTGCGTCATGTCTATATCCAGCAAACATTTTAGCGATAGGTTTTATCCTAGTGAAATGTACCCTATTTGTGCTGTTAGTTTTAAAGTGCGATCTGCCAGAAGCTGCAGCAGCCCCAGTTCCACCTTTAGAAGGATCAAATCCTTCCTTTAAAATTTTCGCGCCTGTCTCTTTAGTAGTACCGTGATATAGATTATGATACCCTATTAACCTAGAAGGAGCCTTACTCATAAGATATCCTCCTACCACACCTTCAGCAACGGCTTTTTCAGTACTAGATTTTTTTCCTACTGTAGACGAGATTTTCTCTAAATATTTATTTGATACGGCCATACGATCTCCATCTTGTATTTTACACCAAAGATTATTATCTAGTAAATACGCCTGTTTCTTATTGGTATAAGAAGATTGTAATAAACATTTTCATTTATAGGAGTTGTATGAAACGAGACGCATACCCTCTCTGGCTAGGCATGTCCTTCACTCTTATTGCTTTGAATGCTTTTGGCGTTCTGTCTTTCAAAGTATTTTCATTCCAAGGACTCTTGGTCGTAATGCTAGGGGTAGCGGCCTTCTTGACAACACAACGAGGTGTGGATGAAAATCATGCCTGGAACATGAGACTCCTCGATACTCAAGCGGGAATGCTTGAGACTATGGAGCAACAGTCTCTCATAGTTCAAGGTCAATCTATGACGATTTCAAAACAACGAGAGGTAAATAAAGAATTATTGGACCTGGTTGTGGTCATGAAGGAAAAGTTACAACAACTCAACGAGGCAAACAATGAAGAAACTACGTGATTACCGTTACTGGCAAGCCAGGATCATGCAAGGGTTGATCATCGCTTGTTATTCCTGGGTCGTGTATTTGGTCATGAATACTGAGACATTAAACCTTTTCAGCAAACATGGCCAGAGCAAATCGTGGTGGGCCATATGCATAGCCATGACCGTTATGTGTATTGTCGTGGTCTGCATGGAAGAATGGGACATCAGAACCCATGCAAGGAAAGTAAAAGAGTTCAACAAGCGGCAGGCCGAAGAGGCTGAACAAATGCGATATTTCGTCGAGCACATGGAATCTCTCCGTGTGCATGTTTTCCAACCTAGAAGGAGTTAGTTATGGGTACCTGTGGCAGTGCAACGCGTCCAAAGTTCTTCAGCGCTCCAGCTCAACATCCGACGCCTCAACCAATGTCTCCACACCAGGAGGTCAAATCTCAGGCTCTCAAAGCTGAGCGTGCCCAAATACGTTCCAACATGGAGCGTGAACGGGGTTGGTTGAAGCCTTTGTCCTGAAAGCAAAAGCCCGGACTGACCGGGCTTTTTTTAGTTTAAAACGCTGGAGGTTTCTTCAACATAGGCTTCTCAGGTGCCAAACCTGCTCCCTTAATAGGAGCCGTCAAGGGTTTATTACGTATTAAGTCTTTACCTTTTCTAAAACCCATGGATAGGGTAGAACTGACTTTTTCGAGATATGAATTGGCTAACTTCTCAAAACCCTCTGGGTGTTTTTTATACTCAGTCCAGGCAGCGTTAATTTTTTGCATTTGGGCCGTAGCGTGAGCTTTAGCATCCCCAGTATGCTTGTCAGGATGCCATTTAGAAGCTTGGCGACGAAAGTGAGTATGGGCCTCAGTTTTTGTTTTAAATCCAGTAGTACCTAGGTCTTTATGTATGTCATGGATTGTAGCTCCACGAGTGAAACTGCCACCAGAGCTTCCGTGACCACCATACCCTCTATTGGAGTAGTAATTGGAGTAGTAGCTTCTATATTGCTTGAAATAATCTTTACCAAACTTACGATACAGGTCTTTACGAGCACCAAAGGACCCGCCATAAACAGCACCTACACCACCTAAAGTAATACCGCTTAATATTTTTTCAGTCTTAGTCTTGTTGCGTAGAGGACCTCTATAAGAATCTCTAACTTTACCCTTGGTCCCGAAGTACCCCCCGGCTGTTCCACCTAAGATAGCTCCAGTCAAGGCTCCTCTATTATCCTTCACGCCTTTAACTGTACTAGTAAAGCGACTAGCACATTTTTCCAAATATTTGTTCATCTTAAACCTTGAATGTT
>ERZ724509.712-NODE-712-length-13641-cov-4.219417_pt1 | contig 13641 bp, 16 predicted proteins | sample MGYA00376042_ERZ724509 | MGnify/ENA primary metagenome ERZ724509 (study PRJEB28724, sample SAMN07190887) | wastewater metagenome | isolation source: effluent of sewage treatment plant in Hong Hong | place: USA: Christiansburg, Virginia | collected 2016-03-01 ...
TGCCGCCCGCCGTGGTCGGTTGCGCCATCATGCCGAGAGTGTTCAGGATGCCGGACCCCGCGTTCTGCCACGCCTGACCGGCGGCGAGGGCCGCCCCCGCCTGCGCCGCGCCTTTGTCCCCGAGGGCCGCGTTGACTTGTGCCCCGGCATTCTGCGCCGCAGTTCCCGTCATGGCCGCCGCATTCTGCCCGTTCGCAGCCAGCCCGCCGAGGTTGGCAAGTTGCTTGTCGATCAGGGCTTGCAGCATCTGGGGCCGGAATTGCGCCATTGCGGCTTGGGTGTCCCCGCCGCGCAGGCCGCCCGTGGCTGAACCATTGGCCATCAGCGCGTATTCGCCCTGCTTGACCAGTTGCCCGAACTGCTCACCATTGGCGAGGCCGTCGATGGCCGTCCGCTGCGCCTGCTGCGCAGTGATGACTGGCGACTTGTTGGCGTCCGCATAGGCCTGCGCTTCGGCCATGGTGCCGAACGTCTGCCCGTTCACCTTATAGGAAGCCGGGACACCCTTTGCTGCCGCAATCGTTTCGATGGTCGGCGCGATGCCGCCACCGCCGCCAAGACCCATCAGGTCAAGCTGGCCCTGCAGCGCACCAGTGCCCGCTGTGACGTATGGCTTCAAAAGCCCCTGGATCAGATCGAATTGACGACGTGTCTCGGCGATCTGGGCATCGGCGGCCTTGCCCTGCGCCTTGGCGGCCTTCTTGGCCGCATTGCCTTGAATGACCGCCGATCCAATGGAACCGGCGATGCCCGCTATCAACGGCCCCGGCATCAGGCAACCCTCCCGAATTCGCCGTGCAGGGCATTTCTGGCGCGATCAACGGCTGTGGCCGCTTCCTGTTTTTCCTTGAAGTAACCAAGGTGACGGCGCACTCCAGATACGCCAATATAGGCCATCCATGATCCCTGCTTCTCGTTCCACCAAATGCCTTTGACGCCGCTTTTGTTGTCGTTCCGCAGCCCACGATTCTGGCTGTTCTGAGAGCTTGTTGCCGCCCGAAGATTTCCCCGCCGGTTGTTCAGACCGTTGCCATCACGGTGGTCAACCTCTTGATGGTCTGCCGCACCGAACAGGATGCGGTGCATTCGCTCCGTGCGGCGAACGCCATCGCTCGTGACCTTTCGGATAGCGTAGACCGCCACGACCGAGCCGTCTTGGCGGTATTTGCACTGGGCGGACCAGTTGGAGCCTCCGACCAAAGGCAAGTCAGTGACATTGATCACTGCCTCATAACCTTTGGTCAGGAGGATGAAGGCATCGTTTCCTTCAATGCGGGGCGGGCGAACCTTACGAGACATGGGCCGCCCTCTGTTCTGAGATGTAGTCCTCATACCTGTCGCCATACATCTCAAGGCAGGCGTGTCCCGCATTCTCAATGCCGCAGAGGTGGCAGGTCATCAGCACAACGTCATAGAACCCGGCGCGCGCCATATAGGACTTCTCGTTCGCCAGCCCCTTGGCCTCGATCTCGTTTGCCGCCTCCCACTTCAGGACTGCCAGCACCAGGACGGGCTGAAGGATCGCGGCATACTGCCGGTAGAAGTCGTTCAGCGGCATGGTCAGGAAAATGGCCTTCACGGCCCGGTCAACGTCACCAGCGTCGGCCCTGTCGCCGTCGCGCGCGTCGTCCATCACCTGAATGAGGTTCCACAGGTCCAAGAGCCAGACTTGCGCCGCATCTGGCAGGCCCAAAGTCTTGAAATGTGCGGAGAGGTCGCTTTCAGCCGTCATCGCATCCTCGGGAGTTTGCCTGCCGGAAGGCGGGATGCGCGGCTATCAGAAAGGTATCCTGATACCGCGCCGGGGTCAAGCCAAGTCGATGATCAGAACCGGGTCTCCGGTTTCGATCTCGTTGCCGTCGTTGATAGTGATCCACGCTGTGCCGATCAGGGCGGCTGCGGCAGTTGCGTCCTCGAACCACCTGATCATGCGTTGATCGCGGTGCGAGACGACCGCCAGCGTGTCGCGCGTTGGAAGGCCGAGGTCCGGGCTTTCCATCAGACCGCCAAAGCCTCGAATTTTGCCTCAAGCCTAGCAAATGAAAGGTGCGCCCGGCTATCGCCAGTAAACCGCTGCACTCGCCAGTTGCGGAACATGCCCTGCCGATCCCAGACCAGCCGCTTTTTCCGCTCGCCCTGCTTTCCGGCCCGAATATAGCGGCGCTGTGACCACGTTTCGCCGTCCAGCGTATAGTCGGTCCCGATCATCGGGTCATCGCCGAGGGCAATATCCCCGGCAAGAGCAACAAGCTCCAGCTCGTGGACCTGAACGCCGCGCCCTTCGTTGTAGGCAATGGGGGTCGCGAACTGCCATGCCACCTGATCGCCATAGTGCGAGCCGACCGCAGTCGTCATCTTGCCGATCATCGTTCCGAATGGGTCGGCAACGTTCCACTGCCCGTAGCACCAGACAAAGCCGCGCGCCCTGTATCCGCCATCCGATTTCAAGATATGCCAGACCGGCTGACCCAGGGCCGCAGAAGCCGCACCGTCATAAACCAGCGTCTGATCCGGCAGATGGACGTAAAGGAAGTCGTGCCCGAGGTCGGGGCGACTTTCCATCACCAACGCCGACAGAGCCGTGTCGCTATAGCCCCGCAAGATGGCGTCGATATCGCGTGTTGAAAGCTTCGTCGCCGACGCGCTCTGCCCGATCCACACCGAAGGCGGATCGTTCACCCCGCCACCAACGAAGGCCAGCGCCTGCATGAACTCGCAACAGGCCCGAGAACCGACCGCGCCTTTCATGATCTGTGCCCCTTCGATCCGGGCGAACGGAAAGCCCTCGCCGGGGTTCTGGACCGCGCCGAAAATCTCCACGGTGTAGCGGTTCAGGGCGTAGATTTCATTCCTGACCTTCTGAAGCGCCACCACCGGGTCCGGGCTGATCTCCGAAGAGGCATAGCGCAGGATGTTGAATGAAAACGGGTCGTTGATGTCGCTGGAAATCAGGAACTCGCCATCCGTCGAGACGAAGTAGCCGTTGATCCAGACCATATCCAGCGAGGTGCCGAGGTCCACGTCCGTCACCTGCGCCAGCGTGGCTCCATCATAGAGGTAGAGCTTCCCCCCGCCATTGATCGCGAGATAATCGAAGCTCTCGTCGAATGTTGCCCAGTCCGTTCCGTCGATGGTCCCGATGGTGACATGCGACCCATCCGCCGCAACGCTCAACAGGCTGTTGCCCATGATGCGGTAGTGGACCCCACGCCAGCGATAGCCACCCCGATTTGCCCCGCCACCATCCGACAATGTTTCGATCCCGTCCGCTGGACGCAGATAGCCCTCAGAAAGCCCCGTCGTCTTGGGCACCGGCACCAGATTGACCGGGAATGCCGTGCGGAAGTCGGCACCGTCCGCGACGATGCCGCTCATGATCGGAACGGCAACCATCAGCCGACCCGATACCAGGTGTTGAGGGTGGAATCATACTGCATGGTGAAGAAGGCATTTGCGGCCAGCGTGGTCGGAGCGCCCGTCACCGTGGTCCCGTTGCCGGAGACGGTCAGCGCGGTCACGGCCTGAGTGCAGTTGACCTGAACCCGCTGCTTGTTCGACCGCGTGGCCGGAAGGGTGATCGTGCCAGCGGCATAGCCCGCAACAGGGGTCAGGACCAGCCAGGTATCTGCCGCCGCAACCGCAACGTTGAAGCCCGTCGCCGAGGGGGCCGCATATTGCTGGGTCAGTTGCGCCGGGAAGGTCAGGTTGGCGTTCAGCCATGCCAAGAGCAGCGTCAGGCTGAATTTCTTCGTTGTGCGATCCCCAGAGGGTGCGAAGGGCACCTGATCCGCCGCAGCAAGGGTCGTGGCAGACGTGAGGTCGTCAATGGCAACAGTCATTCGCCAACTCCGAAGGTCAGGGTGTTGTCCGGGCCTGTGGCGACCGGCGTTTCTTCCTGCGGCAGGGACCGCGCGCCCCAAGTGCTGTTGCCAGCCCCGGCATAACCGCCGATCCGCCGCGTGGCGGGCTGCACCGTCCTGCCGCGAACCGCGTCCAGCGCAGTCTTGGCATTCGTCACCGTGATCGGCGACGGCGTTTTGCCGTAGTCGGGGCAAAGCCGCAGCGCGAGGTTCAGATACAGCGCCTCATAGGACCAGTCGGGAACCTCGGTATCTTCGCCAAGATCACCCTTCCCATCCCCGCCCGAAAAGCCGATGCGCACCCCCAAGGCCCCGCCCCAGGTGGCCATCATGGCGTCAAGCTTTCGCAACCCGGTTTGCAGGTCTTCCGGCTGAAGGTCGAAGTCAGAAGCGCCCTTCCCGATCTCGGAAAAGGCTTGCGTGATAACGTCTCTTTTACTCCATTGCGCCATCAAGCGGCCCTCTCAAATGTTGACCTGTTTGCCGCGAACGGGTATGATGCCGGGATGATGGAGGAAAACACATGAGCATGACCAAGCGCCCGATCAGGGCAATCCGCATTGAAGGCGATGTCGCCTATCTTACCCTCACGCGGGGCTACGAAGCCATGATCGACGTGGCCGACATTGGGTTGGTCAACAATGCCAACTGGAGCGTCTTTACTCCAAACGGCCGGAACAACATCTACGCTGACCGCCGCACCCCGACGCGCGCCTTGCTGCACCGCGTCATCATGGGGTTTCCGGACATGCAAGTGGACCACATCAACGGGAATGGGTTGGACAATCGGCGCTGCAATCTGCGCCTCGTCACGCACTCCGAAAACCAGATGAACCGGAAGGGTCCTGCAAAAAACGGCCAAAGTGGCGTTCGCGGCATATCCTTCAACAAGGCCGCCGGGAAGTGGGTTGCTTACATTGGGGCTGATGGGAAGCACATCCACCTCGGAAGCTTTGCGGAGAAGGACCGCGCGATTGCCGCAAGGGCGGAAGCCGCCGCGAAAATCCACGGCGACTTCCAAGGTAAATGACAACCTACGTTTGGTTCGCCAGGAGGACGCCGCACATTTCCGGGTCCAGCACCGTGGTCGCATACCGCGTCACGCAGCGCACCGTGGTCACGCCGGTCAGCAGGGCCTGCGAGTAGCCCATGGCAATCGGGACGCCCTGCTTGGTGCGGGCCTTCATCCACTTCACGCCCTGGTCGCTGTTGACCGCGATGTCCCCGAAGTCCAGCGTCACTGCCCCATCCGCGAAGAAGGCGTTGACCGGCTTGGTCGCGGTGTTCAGGAAGGTGATCGCCGCGCCCGCGCCCGCCGCTTGCGTGACGTTCTTGTAGGGGCCGGTCGCGATGATCGCCGGGGTGATGACAAGGTTCGCGGTGCCGCCGCCCGAAATGACGCGAAACGTCATCTGCTGGCCAGTGTCGGTCTTGTCGATGTTGTGAACCGCGTTGACCGCCGTCCCCGCCGATCCGATGGTGAAGGAGTCGCCGTTCTTGATGTTGGCGATGTTCGCACCGGCGACCACCAGCGTCATGCGCCGGTTGTCGGTCGGAAGGTCGCCGGTCATCGCCGAGGGCGTGAACGACTGCGCGCCGCTGACCGTGGTGCCCGCCACCGTGCCAACAGCGGCAAGGTTGTAGAGCGTGTCGGTGCGGAAGGTTTCGAACGTCGCGATGTCCGGCACTTTCGACCGGATGTAGGCGTCCTTCGACACGTCGCCGATATAGGCCCGGTTGCCCAGGTCCTTGGCGACATCCTTGTAGTCGAAGGGGTTCAGGAACATCTTGCGCGAACGGCCAGCCGGAACGCCGCGCGAGAGCATCAGGGCTTCGGCAGTCGCCCCATCATCCCAGGTCAGCACACCCACCTTCTTCACGACGATGGCTGCTTGCAGCGCCACAGTGGACAGCAGGTTGGCCTCGATGCTCGCGGCGAGGTCAACAGCCGCCGCCTTGCCTGCGCGCTCATAGTGCTGCGGATCGCGGGCCTGAAGGAAGTTCATCTCATACCGCACGTTGTCCGGGGTGCGGAACGTGGTCGGCACCTGGCGCTGGATCAGGTCGGTGGCCGCGCCAGCCGAGATATCCACGCCGGTCTGGACTGCGGTGCGGTAGGACTGCGGGCGATAGAACACGTCATTCGCGCGCTGCATGTCTTGCGAATCCGGGTAGGACGTTTCGACGGCCTTGGACATGACGCAGGCCGCATCGAAGGACTCGATCATGTTTTCGAACATGATTTCGAGGTCTTTTGTGAACTGGTTGGGCATGACTGCCTCCTGTATGTGTTGCGATTCTCACGGGGATCGCAGCGTTAGAGGACGCTGGTGCCTGTCAGATACGCGCCATCAGGAGGCGGGGCCTGACTGTGAAGGTATCCCAATACCCCATTTGGGTCAAGTCTTGACGCCCGCCTCAGCGCGGCGGCGCTTCTCGGCGAAATACTGCGTGTAGTCGCCGCTCGCATCCGCGCGGGCCTTCAGCTTGTCCAGCGGGACCGTGCTAACCGCATCGGCAGTCGGGCCACCCCCACGCAGCTTGGTTTCCGGGGGCGGCGGGGTTTTCGTGGTCACGGTGATCTTCCCTTCGATCTGGGCCAGGCGGTGGGCGAACTTGTGAACCTTGGTGATCCCGGCCAGCTCCTCCAGAACCTTCGGCGTCTTGGCCAACGCGGCCACGACCTTCGCCGGTTCGGCGCATACATCCATCAGGACGGTCTGCTGCGCCCCGTTCAGCTTGGAAACGACGCGGGCCTCGGCATCGTCGTCAACGCCCACCTTGGCCCGTTCGGCGAAATAGGTCTGACGCTTGGCCTCATAGGCTTCGGTATCGGCCTTCTCTGCCGCCTTGGTCGCCGCCTCGTCAGCCTTGCGCTTGTCGTCCGCGACAACAAAGGCCGCCATCTTCTCGGCAAACACGTCCTCGTTGAACCCGCAGTCCTCAAGCGTCGGGCGCTTCAGGTCCGGCTCCTTCGGCTTGCCTGAGGCTTCAATCTCGGCAACGCGGGCCTTGGCCTCCCGTGCCTCCGCCTTGGCTTCGGCTTTCTGGATGCGCTGCGCCTTGAGCGCGTCCTTCAGCTTGCGCAGCGCGGCCTTGCCTTTGTCACCCAGGGCCTCGTACTCATCCTCCGAGATTTCCGGGTCCGCATCAGGATCAGCCTCCACCTCCTCGCCCTCGATGGCCACGACGATCTCGCCGGGTTCTTCGGCGGCAATGGCGTCGTCACCTTCGGCGATGAGGGTGTCCTGCCCGTCTTCAGCAGCAAGGGTGTCCACGTCAGAGTTGTCCAGCATTCGGGGCCTCTGGTTCTGGCCGCATATCGGCGGCGATGGCTTGCGCGGTCTTCAGCGCGGTCTCCTGTTGCGCGAGCGGAATGCCCGCCAGCGTTTCCGCCGCCTTGGCCTCGCTCTCCTTGGTTCGGGCCACGGCAAGCATGGTGTCGGCTTCGGCCTTCATCGCCTTGGCCTTGGCTTCCATCGCCAGAGCATCGGCAAGCATGGCCTGCGGGTCCGGCGGCGCAGGCTGGGCAGCGGCGGCGGCCATTTCGGCCTCCTCCTCCTTGGTGGGCTTCTCGACACCCATCTCGACCAGCTTCGACCGGGACCATTCCCGAACCGGCCCCATGCCCTCGCCTTCGATGTTCTGAAGCGCGACATGGGTCAGAACGAGGTTTGTCTGCGGGTCGGCGACAGCCCCGATCAGCGGCGTGATGGTGCGCACCACGGCCTGCCTGCGGCTGGCGCTGGTGGGGCCAACATCCGACACCACGTCGAACGACGCCCGGCTGAAGTCGATCTCCGGCATCTGCTTGCCGGTGTCCTTGTCCAGGATCATCCTGCCGATCTCGACTGTGCCGCGTTGTCCGTCCGGCGAGAGCGTCTTCAGCTTCCGGCCCTTCTCGACGTAGATATCGGCGGCCATGCTTTGCCATACTTCGGCAATCCGGCGCTCTGTATCCGCCGCGTTGTCCATGTAGCCGAACGACTGCATGTCGATCCGGCCCTGAACCATGTCCATCGCAACACCGGACATGTCCGGCATGACCTGCTCCCCGTTTTCCGGGTTGCCCAGCTGATCGCTGATATCCTGCTTCGTCAGGCTGACCAGCGCGGCCACAGCCGGGGCGATATCCGGCGACTTGGTGAAGGCAATAGGACCGGCGGGGACAGCATTGCCGTTTGCATCGGTGATCTTCGCCACCCGAAGGAAAGCGTTGTTGTCGATGTGGTCGTTCTGCCACTCGGCGATGTAGGGGTTGATCTGCTCGTCGGTGAAGATCGGCTTTTCAACCCCGGACGATGCGGCGGTTTCTGCGACCTTGCTGACTTGCAGGTTGTAGAGAATCTGCGGGTCCATGCTTTTCAGCACATGACCCCGGAATACCTCGACATGATCGACAACCGTGCGGTGGCCGTATTGCGGGATCAGCGGGATGCAGCGGCCCGGAATGATTTGGCCATCTTCCAGCACCTTCGCCCCGTTCAGGATGAACTTGCGGACCTGGTTGACCTTCTCCTCGCGACCCTCGACCTCCTTGAAGCCCGTTGCGGCAAGCAGTTCCTCGTCTTCCGCCGTGATTTCGTCCTCAAGGAACTCCTGCTTTTCCTCGCCGAACCCCTCAAACACCCGGTATTTGTCGGTGCGATCTTCTTTCAGGAAATACTCGCAGACATAGACCAGATCGGCTCCGTTTCCGAACCACGGGAACGTGAAGCTTCCGGCCAACTGCTGCGGCCAGGATGCACATTCCTCGCCATACTTCGCCACGAAGGCGCGCTTGGTCCAGGGCGTGATCAGGAAGCCATGTTCCGCATCCGACTTGTCCTTCAGTTTCGCATTGGCGTCGAAGAAAAGCGTGGCCTCGGCGTCATTGATCGGCTCGAGGCAGATGCGCTGCTGCTCGCCATGCTCATATTCCGCCCGCAGGCGAACCCCACCGAATCCTCCCTCGACCGCGCTATCAAAGGCCATGTCGCGGGCTTCCCTGCCCCGTGCATCGCAGGTATCGGCCCGGAAGCGGCCAGCGCAGGCGTCGGCGAGCGTGTCCGCGTCAGACCCATCCTTGGGCAGGAACGTCGCCTGGATGCGGCTCTTGCGGTATTCGTTCTTGATCCGCGTGACGGCCCCGGACACATGGTCGATTTCCATCCGCATCCGGTTCTGGAACTGCTTGGCGTCATCCCATTCCCACTGCGCGCCCCGGATGTTGACGAACCGCCGGGCCATGGCCGCATTCTCGCGGTGTGTCTGTGACGCGGTGAACGAGTCATCGAACTGCTGAAGGGCAAGCGCATGGATTGCGGCCAGCCGCTGGGCTTTCGTCTTGCGGGGCATGTGGAGTCCTTCAGAAGCGGCGGACAGCGCCAAGGCCGACGCGCTGCGGCATCGGCATGATGGGCTTTGGCGCGGCAGATACCATCGCAGGAAACAGGTCCGTCATGGCCCACACCAGCGCATCAACGCGGTCAGGGCTGCCTTCACCTTCGAAGCCGTTGGTCGTCATCTGCGTCATCTGCGCTTCAAGCTCGGGGAATGCCCCGACATGGGCCACGCGGCCTTGCTCATACAGCGCGGCGATAGGCTCGGCCCGGACGTGCTTGCCACGGGATGCCCTGACTTCCTTGATCTTCACGTTAGGGTCGATGGTGCGGATCGTGTGCGCCACCATGTCGCCGCCCTGGTTGACCTCGATCACGATGCAGTCGGCGCTCCATGAGCGGTAGAGGCTGACGGCCCGGCGCGCCCATTCGTTCGGGCTGCCTGACAGGCTGGCGTCTTCCAAAACCACGCCCCGCTGATCGGCAAGGCCCGCCACGATGATCCCGTGTTCGTCGCTAGCCTCGGTCGCCGTGACGGCGGGATCAACCGCAACCACGATCCGCCCCATCTTCGGGGCTTCTCTCAGCCGGTATGCGTCCAATGTGGCCAGCGACCACAAAGCGCCGGGGAGGTCGCCGAGGATTTCCGCCTCAAGCTCCTGCCTGCCAAGTCGCGTCCCCTCGTATTTGTCCCGCAGCATCTGCAACGCAGACGGCGCGAGGTTGGCCGCATTGTCAAATGTGCTGCCCCGCGTCACAAAGCTTGTCTTGGCCGCCACCAATGTCTTGACCAGTGGTGTTGGTTTGGGCGTCGTCGTCACAACCGCCTGCGGGTGATCCCCAAGCCGCAGGCCGAACATGAGCTGGTCCCATGCCTCAGGATAGCGCCACGCGGCAAGCTCATCGGCCCATGCTCGGTGGTGCTGCGGCCCGCGAAGGCGCTCGGGTTCGTCAGCCGAGAAGGTCTTGTATCGCGTCCCGTTGACAAGGATCAACTCGCCAAGGCTGCGATTCCATGTCTGCACTGCCTCACGCGGCAGGACGTTGAGAAGCCCGCTGTCCCCTTCGATGCAGGTGTCCCGCGCATCCGCGCTTGTCGGGGCAACCACTGCAATCCGCCAGCCGGGGTTTGCCATTCCAGCCCAAGCCGAGTCCTCTGCCCCGGTTCTTGTCTTGCCCCAGCCGCGACCGGCGAGGATGACCCATGTGAGCCAGTCGCCGTCAGGGGTTATTTGGTTGGGCCGGGCCGTCCCCTTCCACGTTGCCATGTGCATCAGCGCCGCTTGCTGGTGCGGGTGCATTGCGGCCCAAAGTTGCGAGGAAGGTTGCAAAAGCGTCATCAGGGGCAACCTTGTGCAGGTGTTCGCCGTTCTCACCAGCGCCCTCATGTGTGACCTTGTCACGCCACAAGTCGGGCCGCCGGTTCTTGAGCCAGAAGATCGCCGCCGTAGTGTCGGGCGCGATCTTGGCGGTAAACGGCGCATACACAGGCTTATCCGCACCGGCGGGCATGAAGATTTTCACTTCTTCCTGTTCGTAGCCAATGGCGCGGTGATACAGAGAACGTTCAACGCGCTCGTCTGCGACTTCCTTCCCCGCCTTTAGGGCCTGACAGAATTCGTCGTGAGTGTTTTTCCAGCGGTAGATCGTGCGAACGTCCACATTGTAGAAGTCTGCGATCTCGGCGTCTGTCGCCCCCTTGCTGGCGAGGGCCCTTGCGCCTTCAGCGTGTGCCGCTTTGTAGTCAGTTGGGCGACCAGCCATATCCGCCCCCAGAAAAGCGCAGCCCGCCGTGGCGGGGTTTGTCGCGGTGATGATTGAGCAAAGCTTGCGCAGTTGCGAATGTCGCGACCCCTTGGGCGGTGACATTGCGCGCCCCAACCGGAGATATCCTGGGAGGGTTCTGCGGCGAACGATACCACAGGTTGCGCGAACGTCAAGCGGTTGGGGTTCAGACGGCCTTCCGGACTGCCAGCGGATCAACCCGCATTGTCCCCCACTGCAATCCGTCCAGCGCCACCTCGATCTCTGGCGTCTTGGACGCGGCGCGCTCCACCATTGCGCCGAAGCGGACGAGCTGGCCCGCGAATGGTCCGGTGATGACCTCAAGAAGATCGCCGGGCTGGTAGTGCTGGATTGCCTTAAGGGCTTCGCGGCGCTGTTCCTTGGTGGCCTCGCGGTTCTTCATGATGGCGGTTGCCCTGTCGATCTCGGCCATGCGGGCGGTGTATTGCGCCTCTATGGTTTCGATGAAGGCGCGGACCTTGCGCGCGTCCTGCGGCACCACGCCCATGATGTCGCGGACGTAGCGGATATCCTTGAGCCAGTGCCATTCCTCGGCGGAAGCTTCGACGACGACGTAGTTCGGCAGATAGGGCGTGACGCGGGGTTCGGGCCAACGCTTGTTGCCGGTGCGGACGGCTTCGACCTTGCGCGGGGCGATGGCCACGACGCCAAGGACTTCGCAATCCTCGACCAGCGCGAATTCCATGCCTGCCGGAACGTAGGCCACCCAGGTTGTCATATCGCCCCCTCGTTGATTGCCCACAGGAAGACGCCCCTTGGCCCCTTGGTGCCCGTGACGCGGCCCGCCTTGCGCATTTCGGTGAGGACGACGCGCAGGTGGTTTTGCGACGTGGCGAGGAGGCGGCGCATGTCCGGGGCTGTCATGGGATGGCCATTGCTGAGAAGATCGGCCACGCGATCCGCCATGGCGTCACGGGCGCGCTTTGCCGCGTCCATGCGGGCGGTGTTGGCCGCTGCGCCTGCGCCGATGGGCTGGGAAAAGCCGAATGCCTTGGCAAAGCGGCGGTTGATCAGCCTGGCGTCGTCGGCCATGGAAAGTCTGGGGGCCAGCGTGACAGGCGCGGGCTTGGGCGGCAGGGCTGCGCGGATGTGGACGGTGTGGGCGTGGGAAGGTTCGATGCTCATGCCTATTTCCTCCGGCCAGTGCGGCGGGCGTAACCCCTTGCGACGATGTAGACCGGCTCTCCGCTTTCGGCCATGTCCGCCGCCTCGACTTCGCGGACGACACGCTGGACGGTCATGTTGCCCACGCCGTAGCGCTTGGCGACGGATCGGTACCCCTCGCCCGCCATGATGCGGCAGATGAAGTCCAGATCGCGGTCGTCGGTGGCTCTGGTGGGGTTCATTGGGCACCTCCTGCTATGCGGGCATACTTGGCCAGCTTGGCGTCACGCTCGGAATGCTTGGCGGTCCCCGTTGGCATTGGGGCTGAACGGGCGGCGGCCAGATCGGCCATGGCCCCGTTGAAGTAAGCGAACCGGCCAGGCGTCCAATGCGGGTTGGTTCTGCGCATGGCAGCGCAGCGTTCGGCAATGACGGCGCATTGCCTGTCGAGAGAAATGCCCATGGCAGACCATTTCTCGGCCTCGACCGTGTCGGCGACGGTTCCGAGGCGGCGTCCGTTCGGGCCTATCAAGCCCGATATGGGGTCGGCACCCATTGCCGCGAGAAGGCGTTCGCGGGTTGTCGTGTCCGCTTGGGAAGATGGCACTTCCGCGCGCGGCTGCTGCTCTTTCTTCTCTTCTTCTGTATCTGTATCTGTATGGCTGCCTTTTGGCTGAGCCGTGGCTTTATCTAAGTCATTGTTTTTCTTTGGCTGGCTTGCATTCTTCCGCTGTTTATCTTGAAATGATCTCTGAATTATCAGCTCTTTATCCGCGCGAAAGTTGGAGATAATTCCGTTTTCGACGCGGATTTTTCCTGCGGTGATCAGGGCGGCACGGTATCCGTTCCACGCCCGGACGCTGCAATTCAGGTGCCCGGCAATGAACCGGCTGTCGTCGTAAAGCTTCCCCCCGCTCATGTATATGAGGTCTAGGAGCATCGAATATGCCCCCTTCACCTCGAACGGCAGGCCAATGGTGCCGTCGAAAAAGTCACGCGGGTATTTCGGATAGTAAGGCAGTCCGTTCACCGTCCAAACCTCGCGCCATCATCCCAGATCGTGTTCATGGCCGGGTTGAACATCATGTGGGCCGTCCCGATCTCGCCCTGCCGCTGCTTGGCGACGATCACCTCAAGCCGGTTTTTTGCCTTCTGGCGGGCATCATCCCACTTGGCCCAGAGTTCAATATCGTCCTCCGGCGGGCGTTCCCGCTCCAGGTAGTATTCGTCCCGGTAGCAGAACATCACCGTGTCTGCGTCTTGCTCCAGCTGGCCGGACTCGCGCAAGTCGGAGAGTTGAGGGCGCTTGTCGTCACGGCTTTCGACGGCGCGGGAAAGCTGCGACAAGGCCAGCACCGGCACCTTGAGTTGCAGGGCCATGCCCTTGAGCGCGATGCTGATGTTGGTGATCTCCTCGTATCTGGACTTGCCATCGCCCTTGATCAGCCCGAGGTAGTCCACAATCACCAGCCCGAGGTTTCCGCCAAGGCGGCGCTGGACTTGCTTCACCCCGGCGAAGATCGCACCTATGTCCCGATAGGACGGTGGCA
>ERZ724509.716-NODE-716-length-13575-cov-5.462204_pt1 | contig 13575 bp, 17 predicted proteins | sample MGYA00376042_ERZ724509 | MGnify/ENA primary metagenome ERZ724509 (study PRJEB28724, sample SAMN07190887) | wastewater metagenome | isolation source: effluent of sewage treatment plant in Hong Hong | place: USA: Christiansburg, Virginia | collected 2016-03-01 ...
GACGCCGGTGACGAGACCGACGCCGGTGACGAGACCGACGCCGGTGACGAGACCGACGCCGGTGACGAGACCGACGCCGGTGACGAGACCGGCGACGGCTCGACGCCTCCGGTCTGACCCGACGTCATGTCGACAGAGCCGATCGATCCCACCGTGGAGGAGTTCCAGCTGTGGGCGCGGGACAAGATCCCGACCGCGAACTGGGAGGTGATCGCTGCCGCGCTGCGCTCGGCCTCGACGACGCTCCACAACGCGATCGGACGCTCGATCGTGCTGGCCGGAACGACAGCGACTGCCAGGACGTTCGTGCCGGTGAACGGTGAACTGCTGCTGATCGATGACTGCACCGAGGTGACAGCGGTGTCGAACTATGGGGCGACGGTGCTGTCGTCGCAGTATCAGCTCGAGCCGCTCAACGGGTTGTCGTACAGCGGTGAACCTCGGCCGTTCGACACGATCCGGATGATCGACGGTGGGACCTGGACGCGTCGTGGACAGCAGGCGACGGTGACGGTCACGGCGAAGTGGGGTTGGCCGGAGATCCCCGCGCCGGCGATCGAGGCTCGCAAGATCGCAGCGAAGGCAGTGCTTGATGGTCGAGACGTCAGGTTGGGCATCGCTGACTTCACTGCCGCCGGCGCAGTGTCGGAGCGGGAGGCCCGCGTGGTCCGCAACTTCGTGCATGACTACAAGGGGCATCGCATGATCCCGTGGGCGTCTCGGTGACCTGATGGCGTTCGATCCGGAAGCGATCCGTCAGGCGTTGGCCGACCAACTCGAAGAGGCGCTGTCCGAGGTGAACGTCTACTGGTACGAACCGACATCACCGGTCCTGCCTGCGGTCTACCTCCGCCCGGCCCCCGAGAACTACATCGACTACTTCGCGACCGGTGGCCGCGACGGGAACGGCGACATCTCGATCCAGATCGTGGTCGAGGTCGGCGGTCTCGACGCAGAGAACGTCGCATCAGAGTTGAACACGTTCTTGCGGGCGGGCTCCGGGTTCGAGAACTCGATCCCCGATGCCGTGATGAGTAACCGGACGCTCGGCGGTGTCGTGCAGGACTGCGTCGTGCTCCGCGCCGACGTCGACGACGAGATCGCAGGCAAGGCCGTGCTGCACGCCCAGGTCATCGCGAAGAAGCAGGGAGCGAACGTCTGATGCCGACCTATGTCAACACAGCCCTCCGGGTCGTAGCGAACACGACTCCCGTGTCGTCGTTCACCAAAGAGGTCACACTGAACGCCTCTGCAGAGATGAAGGACTCCACGCCATCCGGAGGATCTGGTGGCTGGAAGCGAGGCCTCGTCGGGCTGAAGCACTTCGTGATCACTGCGAAGGGCATGCAGGACTTCGCCGTCGGCGGCATCGACGAGGCATTCCCCGCGACCGTGCTCGGCACACCAGACGTGATCACGTGCATGCCGATCAACGACGGCACCGTGGTCGGCGAACCGGCGTTCCTCGGGAACGGCAGGGAGATGGGCATCACCCCAATCATGGGCAAGGTCGGCGACATCGCCGGCTTCTCGATCAACTGGGCCGGCGACGGGCGACTCGTGGGCGGCAAGATCCTCCACCCGTCGGCACGCCGCACCGCGACCGGCAACGGGACCGCCGTCGCGATGGTCGGCCCCGCCGCATCGCAGAGCCTGTACACAGCGTTCCACGTGACCTCAGTCGAGGGTGCCGGAACGATCACGTTCACGGTGCAGACCGACGATGCCTCCGGGTTCGCGTCGCCCACCGGCCGGATCACATCTTCGGCGTTCGCCGCAGCAGGTGCCGAGCTGAAGTCGGTCGCCGGATCGTTTTCCTCGGAGACACACATCCGGGTCATCTGGACGATCTCGGGTCTAACCGCAGCGACGTTCGAGATCGCCGCAGGCATCGCCGCCTGACCGCCATCGCCCGCCCGTTCACGGGGCCCTGGGCGTCATCTTCACCACCCACCCATCAGTCAGCAGTTCTCGAAGGAGCGCGCCTCGTGTCCGTCTACGTCATCACCAATGCAACCGTGCTCGCCGGTGTCGCCTGGACCGGCACCGCTCCGGGCGAGCCCGGCACCCAGACCGTGTCCGGCACGATCACCTCGTCGGTCGATCTGACCGCGATGCTCGACGAGGTCGAGCTGTCGCTCGCCGCGGACGAGCTCGACTTCACGCACATGGCATCGGGCGGCTGGCGAATCAAGCGGCCCGGCTTGAAGGCCGGCACCGGAAAGCTGAACTTCCACCAGGACTTCGACGCATCGCAGGTCGACGCCCGGTTCGGGCTCGGCGGCACGTTCGGCTTCGCATCGGCGTCGACGCTGTACCTCGACATCAAGCCGACCGGCGCAAGTCGGTCTGCGACGAACCCGTCGTACGTGCTGCAGTTCCTGAACCTCGGATACCAGCCGTTCGGTGGCGGCGTCGGAGCGAAGTCGATCAGCCCGTTCTCGTTCCCCACGACCGGTCTGGTTGCCCGTCTCACGTCCTGACCTGTGGCGAACCATCAGGGGTTCCGGACCCAGGCCCGCCAGTTCCGCCAGCTGTCCACCGCTTTGCGTTCTGGGATGCGGCCGGTCGACGAGAAGCTGATCCGCAAGGGACAGAGGATCGCCGACGAGGTCATCCGTGCCGATCTCGGCGACACCTCGATGTCAGGTTGGCCGAGAGGGAACCCGATCGAGCTTGGGCTCCGAGCCAAGAAGCTGTCCGGCCGGACGCATGGAGTGATCTTCTTCCCGGCCCGGCATGTCGCCGGCCCGTTGACGGTGCGGCAGCGGGGCCGGAACCGGGTCGGTGCTGGCGGGCTCGAACGGTCCTTCTCCGGCCCGGCGATGAACCACCGGACCGGGGTCACGGCCCGGAACCGGCGCACCGGGAACCTGATCCGTCGCCGGTCCCGCCGGCGCCGTTGGAACGGCACGACCGACGGCAAGGGGACTGGTGACCGGATCACGTCGAGGTTGCAGCGCGAGCTGCCCGACGTCGTCATCGAGGGCGTTGCAGAGCTGACCCGCCGAACGATCGGAGGCTGAGTGACCAACCGGGCTACCACGATCGTCGAGTACGTCGTCAACGACGCGATCCGGAACTTGGACCGGACCGCCGACAAGCTCGACGACGTCGAGGAATCCGGCAAGCGCCTCGAGGTCGCCTTGCGTGCGGCTGCGTCGAAAGCAGCGGCTGAGCTCGACGGGCTCGCAGGGGCGTCTCAGGCGATGGCCGCAGCGCTCGGCTCGGACTTCGTCGAGGCGCAGGCGAAGGCCGGCCGCTCGATCGATGACATCGTGCTCGGTCTGCACGAGATGGGCGCCTCGTTCGACCAGATCAAGGCGAACGCCGGCGGACTCTCCGATGCCGTGCGCGAGCTCGACACGATCCGTGTCCGGGCCGATGGCGCGACGACCGGGCTGGACGCAGTCACGCGGTCGAGCGATCAGTCGCGCAGCGTGCTCGCGAACATGGTCGGCAACTCTGCGCAGGATCTCGGCCAGCTCGGCGGTGTCGCCGGGTCGGTCGGTGTCGCTCTGGGACAGCTCGCCGAGTACGCAGCGGACGGGAACATCTCGCTCGCCAACCTCGCGAAGTTCGCCGGCCCGATGGCTGCGCTCGGCCTCGCGAGCTTTGGCATCTCGAAGGCGTTCGAGGCTGCGGCAGATCGGGCCGAGGAGGCCGCCCGCAAGGCCGATGTGTTGCGAGACGTCATCGAGAAGCTGAACAGCGGCGATGCGAAGGGTGCAGCGGAAGGGCTGGTCACCGAGTACGAGAAGACGCTCGACATCCTCGAGCGCTTCGGATACACCGCTGCCGATCTGAAGTCGGCGCTCGAGGGCAGCGGCTACGTCGTCCGCGGTCTCGCCGATGACATGAAGGTCCTACAGGAGATGCGCGACGAGCTCCTCGCGAAGCAGACGAACGGCACCCTGTTGCCTGATGAGCAGGCTCAGCTCGAATGGTTGCTGTCGGAGCTGACCGCGATCGAAGCGGTGCAGTCCACGATCACGAAAGATCAGGAGGGCTGGGCAGCGGCCGCAGCCGGGATCGAGCAGTTCAACGCTCGCGTGGCAGCGGTCAACGAGAACCTGAGGCTCCAGTCCGGCTACTGGGCCGACATCGCTCGCGCCCAGGCGCGAGACAACACGGGGGCCGACGCGCTCGCCGATCAGGACAAGGCAGCCACTGTCGCGGCGAACAAGATCTCGGCGCTACGCAACGAACTCCAGCGGTACATCGCCGAGGTCGGCAAGGTCCCGCAGGAGAAGGTGACCGAGATCGAGGCTGCGTTGAGCTCGGGCAACATTGCGTTGGTCGAGCGGCTCCTCGCGAATCTGACCCGGGATCGGGTGGCCCGCGTGTCGGTGGTGTTCGGGAAGCCGACGCAACAGATCGGGAAGGGCTCAGCGGTTGGCACCGGGGCGAAGGGTAGCCGCACCAGCACCGATCCGCAGGCGGTCCTCAAGGGCCTGCTCGACGAGGCAGACGCTGCGACCGGTGGAGGTGGCGGTGGTGGTGGCACAGGTGGTGGCGGTGGTGGTGGCGGTGGTGGTGCCGCTGACAAGGCAGACGACCCGATGGCCGGGTGGGACGCTGCGATGGCCAAAGCATTCGCGTACCAGGAGATCACGCTCGACGCCTACCGCAAGTACCTCACAGAACGCCTTGGCGCCTACGACCGATACAGCGACGAGTACTTCCGCATCTGGCAGGAGATCGACAAGCTCAACGACGAGGAGGCCAAGAAGGCCGACCAGGTCGCGAAAGAGGTCGAGGAGGCCGAGAAGCGCAAGGCCGATGCAATGGAGGCCCGCGCCCGCCGCCAGGAAGATCTCGATGCCATCTATCGGGCCGCCCGCGATGCGATGGCCCAGGGCTTCGACAACCTGCCGGCCCGCACGATCTACATCAGCTCGAACGACCCGTCGGCCGTGGTGTCGCAGATCAAGGCGTACGAGCGGGACAACGGACCGTCCTGGCGGCAGGGCTGACATGGCAGCGCCGACGAGGATCATCGAGTTCGCTCCAGACGATCCGCCGCTCGAGACGTCACCGACGTGGGTGGACATCACCGAGTACGTCCGGGATCGGGCCCGGGTGCGAACGGTGCGGGGCCGTCCGGACGAGTTGTCGGTGTTCTCGACGGGTTCGATGCGGTTGACGTTGCAGAACACGGATCGACGGTTCGATCCGTCGTACGCGTCTGGCCCGTACTTCGGCAAGCTTCGGCCCGGCAAGCAGATCCGTGTGCGTGCGGTGGTCGGCGCGACGTCGTACGACATCTTCACCGGGTTCGTGAAGGGCTGGCCGCAGGACTTCGAGTACACGGTCGACTCGACGGTCGACATCGAATGCACCGATCTGCTCGGCTGGATGCAACGAGCTCCGCTGCCCACCGACCTCATCGATGACCAGCTCGCTGTCGTGTCGGGCCTGGGCCCGGCGTTGCGGTCGACCGATGACTACCTGTGGCTCGACAACGCAGGCTCGAACCACGCACAGCTCGTGTTCGGCCGCCGCGATCAGGCCGGCTCGATCGCCACCGGCTCTGCGTCGCCATCGATCCGTTTCGACGGCTCGACGTTGTGGCAGTTGTCGACCGCGGTCTCGACGTTCTTCGTCGGTGCGATCTCGTTCTGGATGCAGACCTCACAGAAGCCCGATTTGTCCGGCACCTACTCCGGGACCGAGATCGGGATCTTCGGCAACGCAACGAAGTCGGTGCCGGGCCCGGCCTATCACGGGGTTCAGGTCAACATCAACGAAGAGGGCCAGCTCGTCTGGCGGTACGACAACGCAATCACCAGCAACGCCAAGATCACTCGCGCTGCGGTGAACGATGGCAGGCCGCATCACGTGGTGCTCGTGTGCGACGCAGCGGGCGCAGCAACGATCTATCTCGACGGTCTCCCTGCGACCTTGGCAAGCACGTCCGGAATTCCTGCGCTCGGCGTGCACGCGCTCGGCAACGCCTCGATGCAGTTCACCGACTACTACCCGGGCAACCAGTTCTTCAACGGGTCGGTGCAGGACTTTGCCGTATGGACCTCGGCACCCACAGCTGATCAGGTCAGCGCGTTGTACGGGATCGGATCAGGCTATGTCGAAGAGCCGATCGCCGATCGGATCGATCGTGTGCTCGACGCCGTCGGCCTGCCGGCTGGTCTCCGCGAGATCTCGACGACGCTGCGGGCGATCTGTGGTCGTCTCGTGCTCGGCGGCCGGAAGTGCCTCGATGGCATGCAGGAGCTCGAACGCACCGAGCAGGGCCGGATGTTCGGGACGAAGTCGGGGAAGATCGCGTTCCTGTCCCGGTATTGGCTATGGGAGGACACTCGCGGCAAGACGGTGCAGGCCACGTTCTCCGACGACGGCGCGCCAGGGGCGATCGCGTATCGCACGTTCGGGTTCCGCTACGGCGACGACCTGGACGTGGTGAACGACATCACGGTGCTCGCCGCACCGAAGGGCCGGGGCCGCGCGATCGACACGACCTCGGTCGACGAGGTCGGCCGCCGAGGAGACTCGATCGACACCGTGCTCACATCCGAGCAGTACGCCGCAGCGATGGCGGGCGTGCTCGTGACGCAACGCAAGACCGAGGGCGTCTACCGAACGTTGCCGATCGTCGTCAACCCCGAGGTCGGCAACGTGTGGGAGACCTGTCTCGGTCTCGAGCTCGGTGATCGCATCCAGGTCGAGAAGACCCCGTCGGGTGTCGGTTCGCAGGTGCAGCTGCAGGTCTCGATCGAGCGGATCGAGTGGAACATCACCGCGGACGATGGGTGGGAACTCACCATCAACGGTGCACCGATCCCAACGACAGGGATCTTCATCGTCGGATCGTCGCTCGTGGGCGGCCCAGACATCGTGGGGTTCTGAGTGGGCGACAAGACGGCATGGAACTCGCTCGGCATCTCCGAGTCCGACATCAACACCTACCTCTCGCACACCGGCGGAGCGTGGAACACCTACACACCCACGCTGACGAACATCTCGCTCGGCAACGGCACCCTCTCCGGGAAGTACTTCCGTGCCGGCCGATTCATCAAGTTCAAGGTGAAGCTGACATTCGGGTCGTCGACCTCGGTGTCGGGGCACATGACCGTTGGGCTGCCGGTCGCCTACGCCGAGGACATCGATGTGCCGGAGTTCGCAGCCCTGCTCTACGACGCGTCCGCGAGCCTTCAACGTTTCCCTGGTCGCGTGATGGCAATCACCACAACGACGGTGGCGGTCAACGCCGTCAAGTCCGACGGGACGTATCTGGTGGAGACGGTGACCTCATCGACAGTGCCGTTCACCTGGACGACCAGCGACTTCCTGATCGTCTCAGGCGCCTACGAGGCAGCGTCGTGACGCTGCCTCCGTGCCGGTACACCGAGACGCTGTCCGTGCCCTGCGACCTCGGCGCAACCGTGCTCGTCGAGCCGGCGGCTCCCGCCTTGCCGTCGACGGGAGCTGAGGTCGGGCTCGTCGCGGTTGCGCTCATTGTCGTGACCGTCGGCGCTGCGCTGCGAAGCATCGCGCGAGGTCGCCCTCGCCAGCCGACCTCGAGCTGAACCAACAGGAGTACCTTCCCCATGCAGATCCGTTACCCGCACGCGACCTGGCGGCCCCTGCCCGAGGCACTCACCCAGCAGACCATCCGCCCGGTCCAGGTGATCTTCCACCCGATCGTCGGCTCGGCGGCCGGCGCTATCCGCATCATGGAAGGCGATCAGACCCCGGGCGAATCGCACCTCGTCAACCCGTTCGTCGACCAGATGACGCAGCTGATGCCGCTGAACAAACGCGCCGACTGCAACTGGAAAGCCAACGCATGGGTCACCCCGATCGATCTTCACCTCGAGGATGGCGTGGTCGTGCCCGCCCGCACGGTGTGCGGAGCGATCTCGATCGAGTCCGAAGACGACGGATCCCCGGAGGACACCCCGTGGAACGTCAACCAGGTCGAGAACTTCATCGAGTTCCTGATGTTCGCCCGCATGGAACTCGGCATCCCGCTGCAGCGATGCCCTGACCCGTTCCTCCCCGGCGTCGGGTACCACTCGATGTTCGGGATGAACCGGCTTCACAGCTGGGAGCCGAAGGCCGTGCCGACCTACGGCACCGCCGTGCTCGATGGCCGCAAGGTCAATGTCTACAACCCGTGGACGAACACGGTCGGCAAGTCGTGCCCGGGCCCGGCTCGCATCGCCCAGTTCGACGGGATCGTCGCCGAGGCGGCCCGGCGCCTCGCTCCACCGCCGGCGACGCCGGTGTTCGACCCCCCGTCACCACAGGAGGCGTTTCGCATGCTCATCATCGTTGGCAACAAGAAGAACCAGCAGGACCCGCGCCGATGGGCATGGGACGGCGGCACCGCGATGCGGCTGCTCCGCAGCGAGGCCGACTACAACCGCCTCCTCGACCGGCAGGCCGCCGGTCTGGTGAAGCTCCACCCCGCGTTCTCGACGCTCGCCTCACCGTTCTGGATGGAAGCGGCCGAGCTCGCCGAGTACGGGTTCTCCGTCTGATCCTCGATGTTCGCGCAGGAAACGTCCGTCAACCTGCCGGCGTGGTTGGCCGGCATCGCGCTGTTCCTCACGCTCACCGCCACCGTCGGTGCCGCCTACGCGGTGGCTCGACAGTCCGCCGTGAAGTCGTCGCTCGACACCATCACGATGGCCAACGCTGAGCTTCGCAAGGCGAACGAGGACCTTCGCCAGTCACACGCTGACGAAGTCGCTCACTTCCGGGCCGAGCTGTCCGAGGAGAAGCAGAAGCGAGCCGAGCTCGAGGGTCGCCTTGCTGTGTTCGTCGAGGAGTTCGCCGAGCGGATCATCGCCGCGGTCTCTGAGTCGTGGCGTCGTACCCACATCCCCGAGGAGGGCACATCATGAAGTTCAAGTTCTGGCTGACCGACACATGGGAACGGGCGACGACTGCGTTCGTCGCAGCGTTCGCCGTCTGGCTCGCCGGCATCGATCAGATCTCGCCTGGCGTGCATTGGCTCGAGGCGCTCGTCGCTGCGTGCATTCCGCCGGTGATCGTCGTGGTGATGCAGGCGATCCCTGCTCTCACCTACACCGGCCAGGTGTGGTGGATCGATGCGCTCGTCCGGATCGGCCGCCAGGGTGTGCAGGGCTTCCTCGGTGCCCTCGTTGCCGGTGTCACTCTGTTCTCCGTCGCAACCTGGCATGCCGCCGCGATCGCCGGCGGGATGGCTCTGCTCTCGGCCCTCAAGGTGATCGCTGCGAGCTGGAAGCAGGACACGATCACGCCGGCTTCGCTCGTTCGCATCCGGGGTCGGTGAAGGCCTTGGAACCGTCACTTCGTTCACGGATCACTTCACAGGAAGGGGCTCTCTGATGGCCACGATCACCTGCTCTCGCACGACCGGCACCAAGACCTTGTCCGGCACCACGATCGACACGATCACGATCAACTCGGGTCCGTTCGACGTCTGCAACTGGACCGGCGCGACCGACCTCACGGTGACCTGGGAGGCCGGCACCGCCGTCGACCCGGTCGCTGGTGCAGCCGAGACGTTCCGGGTGCCAGCCGGCACCGCGCGCCGCATCGACCCGTCGTGGGTCGGGCCGAACCCGATCCAGGTGAAGGTGCTCGGCAACGGCAACACCTACAGCGTCGATCGGGCGGGCTGACCGATGCCGATCGTCGGCGGACCGTTCTCCTCGCTGTACGTCGGCGACGCACAGGCAACCGACAGACGGCCTCGCACGTTCCGGCGTGCCGTGTCGCCGAACAGCTACCTGACGACCCCTGCGACCCTCGGTAACCACGTGTCGACCCCGGACGCGGCTGCGCTCGACATCACCGGCGACATCGAGATCGTGGCGCACATCGCCCCGACCGACTGGACGCCCGCAGGTGGCAGTCGGATCGTGACCAAGCGCATAGGGGCGCCCGGCGGCAACTACGAGTTCACGCTCGAAGCGGACGGCACACTCGGGTTTGCCAACAGCTACAGCGGTGGGGCGGTGCTCAAGTCGTCGGCGGCCACCGGGTTCACTGACGGCGACCCGAAGTGGACGAAGGTCACCTATCGGGACAGTGATGGTCGGGTGCAGTTCTTCACGGCTGCCACATCGACGGCCGAGCCGACGTCGTGGGCGCAGTTGGGCACCGACCGGTCGCAGCCCTCGGGGTTCATGGTCGCCGACACGAATGCCCTGTGGATCGGTGCGATCGGCACAGCGTTCACCCCGTTCGGTGGCCGCGTGTATCGGGCGATTGTCCGCAACGGGATCGGCGGTGCTGCCGTCGCCGACTTCAACCCGAACCTGTACAGCACCGGGTCGACGTTCACGTCAACCGACGGGCTCGTCTACACCCTCAGCGGTACTGCTGCGATCACGAAAGCCTAGGAGCTGCACCCCATGTCACGAGCTCGTGCCGACGATGACGGACCCGCCTACTTCACCGGGATCAAGATCAAGCGGGGCGACGATGTGTCGCGCCTGTTCGAGCTGTTCTCCTCGCTGATCGGGTTCGGCAGCGACACGGTGACCACCGAACTGAATCTGACCGGCCGCACCTACGTCTCGTCGATCTCCACGACGCAAGGCGGGACGGTCGTCGCCACACCGACGGTGGCGGTCCCGACACCGACGAACGGCCAGATCGTGTGGTCGCTGACCGACACGCAGACCGACGCGCTCGCGGGACGCTCGTACTACTTCGACGTCATCGAGAACCCCGGCACCACGTCGGAGCGCACCATCATCGAGGGCACGCTCGCCGTGTCGGGAAGGGCCACGCCATGACCGATCGCATCCTCATCCGCACCACCGGACAGACCGGGCCAGGGATCGCCGAACATCTGGCGGACACGTCCGACGCGCATGACGCCTCAGCGATCAGCGTGCTCGACACGGCCGGGAACTACACGGCGACGAACGTCGAGACGGTGCTCGCCGAGTTGCCGTCGCGGCACGCGCCGCTCACCGCCGCGCCAGGCGTGATCGTCCCATCGTCGGCGGCGACACTGGCGACGAGTTCCGCGTCAACATGGTTCGCCGCCGACTTTTCAACCGGCGTCCGGTTCGACGTAGACCGTCGCAAAGCTGTGTCGCGCGCCATCGTCCCCTGCACGGTCGCGTCGGGCAACATCGAGATCTCGATTCACAAGCTGATCGAGACCGAAAATGTTGGCGAATACGTGACAGTGAGGGTCGCCACGACAGGTGTGATTGCGTGCCCGTCACCGTCGTCGAGCCGGATCCTGCCGTCGTTCACGTCGACGGTCACCCTTGACCCCGGCCACTACGCGTTGATGCTGTGGTGCGACAACACGACCGCCCAGTTCCACCACAACGTCTCAACGACGCAGACGGCGAGCCAACTGTGCGTCGCGTTCTCCGGTGCGTCGGCCACCGCCACTCCCGCGTCAGGGCTCGCCTACCGTGGCGGCCGGGCGTTCCTCGGGCTCATCGAAGAGGTCGGCGTGTCGCTCGGCGATGTCGTGTCGTTGGGGGACTCGCTTTCGACGGCGACGTACCAGTGGCTCCGTGTGGCGATGATGTTGAGCGGCCAGACATACGGGCTGACCTTTGCCGGGAACGCCGGCGAGAAGTCGGCCACGATTGCCGCACGGGTCGCTACCGACGTGGTGGCGTCAACCCCAGATATCTGCATCGTGTTGGCAGGGTCGAACGACATCGGGTCGACCGAGACGGCAGCAGAGATCAAAGCAAACCTTACGACGATCTACAACGCCTGCAACACGGCCGGCATCGATGTCGTCGCCTGCACGATCCCGCCGCGAGACGACGCCTCACTCGGCTCGGCGCTGGCGGATGCCCGGTACGTCATCCTCGATGACGTCAACACGTGGATCAGGGCACGGACCGATGTTGTCGCCATCTGTGACTGGACCGTTCAACTGTCGACGGGTGATGGTCGTCGGCCGAGTTCCACCTACTTCACAGATCAGGTGCACCCGAACGCCGCTGGCGTCAAGTTGATGGGCGAGATCATGGCGACCACTCTGGCAGCGCTGCCCGCCTGACCATGAACCTGACCGAGCTTCGCGCACTGGTCGCAGCGGGCGGTGTGGTCGACATCCCCGCCGGTGTCCACGTGCTGGACATGACGTCGACGGTCGGGTTGAACCTGTCGAACGTCACCCTGCGCGGCACCCCCGGCGCGACCCGTCTGGTGTTCACCGGTCCCGCCGGCGAGTACCGGCAGATGATCGCCGTCGGCGACAACGTCACCCTTGAAGGTCTCGTTGTGGAACGCGCCGGGCTGTTCAACGCGATCGGTGTCCGGGTGAACCCGACGACCGGGGTGACGATCCGACAGTGCCAGTTCATCGGTGGGAGCGCACCCTCGCAGCCCGGGTTCGCTCACCTGTTCGAGGCAGCGAACAACACCGGCACGACGCTGAACGTGAGGGTGGAACGTTCGACGGTGTCCGGGTGGGATTACGGCTGGTTCCAGAACAACGACGCTCACGGCACCGTCGACGGTGTCGTGTTCGACGACTGCACGTTCGTCGGGAACTTCCTCACCGACCTCGAGTTCAACGCCCCGACCGGCATCACCCGGAACGTGACGGTCAACAACTGCCGTTTCCATTCGACCGGCGGGTGGGGTGTCGGCCTGGCGCGTGTCGCGACGGCGTCGATCACCGGCTGCACGTTCGCCGCCCGCACCCCAGAGGCCGTCCACATCGAGGACGGGACAACGGATGCGCTCATCCAGCACTGTTCGTTCGTGACGACCGGCGCCCACTCGGTGCACGTCCTGTCCGGCAGTCAGCGGGTGAAGCTGCTCGACAACACGTTCGACATGTCGGCAGCCCCCACCGATTCTGCGGCGGTGCTCGCGCTCTACGCGATCAACGCCCCGACGGCGTCCGGTCTCCCGGTCGGCGCCCCCGTCGTCGATCTGACGATGGAACGGAACCGTCAGGTCGGCGCACGTGCGTCGCTGTTCGGGTTCTCCGTCGACGGGCTGCGGATGGTCGGCAACGTCGGCATGGATCGTGTCGTGATCCACAACGTGTCCCGCGTCCACATCGAGTAGCCCGTCACTTTCTTCAGAACATCTGGCGCATCATCGTTGCCCCCGCCGACCGGCTCCCCGCCTCGTCGGCGGGGGCTTCTTCGCGTCTCCGGCCACGACGTAACACCGACCGGGCATACTTCAACCGTGAGTCCGATTGCTACGTCGCCCGAGGTGTTGTTCGATCGTCACGTCGTCGCCGAGCCGGACGGCTGTTGGCGGTGGACCGGGCCGTTGAACGGCTTCTACCCGCAGCACGCCTGGCGCGAGAACAGGGTGAAGGTCCGCCGGCCAGCACGAGTGTGGGCGTGGGAGCGTCTCCACGGCCGCCAGGTGCCCGACCGCTCGCTCGTGGTGGCGAGCTGCGGGAACGGGCTGTGCGTGAATCCTGCGCACGCTGTGGTGCGCTCGGTGGCCGAGCATCGCTCTACGCCGAGCGATGTCGCTGCGGCGCGGTTCTGGTCGAAGGTCGATCGTTCAGCAGGCCCGGACGGTTGCTGGCCGTGGCTCGGCTGCGTCGATCCTTCGTCGGGGTACGGCCGCACGACCGGGCACGGCCAGCGCAACGGCGCT
>ERZ724509.718-NODE-718-length-13495-cov-10.298735_pt1 | contig 13495 bp, 21 predicted proteins | sample MGYA00376042_ERZ724509 | MGnify/ENA primary metagenome ERZ724509 (study PRJEB28724, sample SAMN07190887) | wastewater metagenome | isolation source: effluent of sewage treatment plant in Hong Hong | place: USA: Christiansburg, Virginia | collected 2016-03-01 ...
ACGCGGGCTTTGGCACTGTGACTGACCCACGTTCAGGCGAGCTTGTGATGACTGCACGCCTGAACGATCCACGCTGGGGCGCGGTGATGGGCGGCACGGCTGCAACCAACCCTTCTGAATTCGCCGCTGCCATTGCAAACGCAAGCCGCATTGGCTTTGTGTTGGGTGGTGGTGATGGGCTTGGGCATGGCGTGTATGCCACTGCACCTCTAAGACTTGTGGTGACAAGTTTTACGGTGGAATAGAAACGAAAAAACCCCAAAGGATTTCTCCGATGGGGTTTTCTTTTGCCTATTGTTCGTAGGCCATAATAATATCTCGACACAAACGACTTCGTACAATATCTTGAGGCATAAACTCTACAGTTTCAACCTCTGGAATGTATTTCAATCGTTCAATCGTACTCTCCAAACCTGAGTCAGGAATATCCACCTGCCTACTGTCTCCTGAGAAAATCACCTTTGTATGTTCACCAACGCGAGTGAGCAACAGACGAAATTCCTTCTCTGTCATATTCTGACATTCATCGACTAGCACGATGGCATTGTCAAACGTAGCACCTCTCATAAATCCGAGGGGCTTCGCTGCAATAGTTGCCCTCTTCTTCAAGAGTTCGTAGTGACTATATCCAAACACCTTTTTAAACACCCCATCGAATGGCTCTAGATAAGGAGCGTATTTCTCTTCAAGCTCTCCGGGCAAATACCCCATAGACCTCGTAGCCTCTACGTTAGGCCGTGTAATGATGATTTGAGAAGTTTCACGATAATAAAGCTTCTCAGCAGCATACATAGCAGCTAGGTATGTTTTACCCGTCCCTGCTGACCCAATACCAAACACTACATCACTTCGTTCAATAGCCTCTAGATAGAGTTTTTGAGCTAGGTTTTTAGGCTCTACAGCCCTAAACCCCGGTACAAAATCCTCTTGTTCAGTTTTAACAGGACGTACACGTTCACGTTTACTAGCCATCGGTTTACCTTTCTTAGCTGCCACAAGTACCACCACCAGTGAGGTCACAAATATCTACAATTTCATCGTAGATTGTATCCTTATGTTTTAGAGCCTCTTCGTAAGGAACTGCTGTAAGAGGTTGACCACCTCGACTACCGTCTGGATAACAAGTGAACCCTCGCAGACGAGGGGCATACTTAGCAAGGGTTGCAGTGAATGCCTGCACTTGACTAGTGTTGTTATTGTCACTACCCCATTCAGGTAGGTTGATGGTAGATGAGATGGACATATCTACATAGTCCTGAATATCTGCTTGGAATTTAATTCGGCTCTCATAATCTGTGCTGAGATCTAGAGCAGATTGAATGTTATTAGGATTTACGCCGTGTTGTTGAATCAACGTTTGCGCAGTTCCGTCAACAACATATTGATACTTCCATTTCGTACCCTCCGTAAGAAAACGACGCTTATACGCGACAGCAAAGAGAGGCTCAATACCAGTAGTAGTACCAGCGAGAATACCAATACTACCAGTTGGAGCAATTGCTCGATAAGCCACAGGACGGCTGATGTAGAAACGATCACAATGGTTATTAGCAGCTTCCTTAGAATTGTCTCGATATACAGAAAGCCATTCTTTAAGTTCAGGAACCACTTCATATTTATATCCTTTCTTCAAGAGCCATTCGTGGATTCCCATAAGACCTAGCCCTAGTCGTCGATTCTTCTCACGTACCTTGTAAACCTTTTCGTAAGGAAGATCAGCACGTAGAGTACCACAAACGAGAAACTTAGAACCTAGTTCAACAATATCTGCAAACTCGTCCAGAGAATCAACAGCACCCATATTGACAGAACCAAGATTACCCCTGCTTGGTCAGGTAGACAAAATCATCACCCGTTCTGGGTGTTTCCTTTTGCAAAAACTCAGGCAATTTATATTTGTAAGAATCAACGATAAAAGGTGTAATATTTTCAAACCAAAGGTCACGAGATTGCTTGGCTAGGTTTAGTTGCCAAGTGTTTCCATTCCTATTGATGTTCCAAATTACACCTAGTTTCTCAATGAACGCTTTACGAAGAGCCTCTTGCTCATAATAGCGAAAAGCACATGTAGAGATCCTTGTTATCAAAGAGCCTTTGTTATTTACACAAAGACTCCCATCATCCATATACAAGAAGGCTGCTGCTTCCCAGTCTAGGAATGTCAATTGATGAGGATCAATTACACGTTGTCCATTAAGATATTGTCGCTCCCTTGCTCGTGTGAACAAAGGGTGTGAAGAGGTACGCAGTGCGATTACAGATTTTGAATTATCTTTCCGCACATACTCTTCAACTGTCACCTTACAATCCTGTAAACCAATAAACTTACTGGCGACTTTTTCTATATAGTCTTTGTGTTCAGGACTCCGGGAAATAGAATAGTGAGCATTTCTGTTATGCGTAGCATACCCCACATATCCATCCCCAGTTACGCTCCAAGTTACAAACTTGGACAATTGCATCATATTAGTTTTCATAGTCGTTACGCCTCTCTAATGAGCTGGCTCGGTATTGTCACTTATTGTGGTTTCCACCGATATTAGGAAATTTGCTATGAGGATTCCTCCTCAAAGGTGCATTATTTTACACGTCGCTATCATCTTCCGATGTAACTTCTGTGCAGGCGTTGCGTAAAGTCTCATTCTCCTTATCTCCGAAGTTGAAGGAGAAACCTGGTTCTCCTGTTTTAAGAGCTTGTTTAACATTTTGAATGAAGATAGGATTGTTTTCTAGGCCGCCCACTAGAGAAGCATCGTCATAGTTGACGCTGATGTTAGTCATATCAAGAGGAGCAGGGAAGTTGAAATCCTTCAGTTTCTGTTCACGAACAACATCGCTCCAGTTCTTAGCTATAAGGAAGTCGTTAATATCCTCGTGTGCCCAGTTAAGAGAAGCATAAATAGCTGAACGGCGAGAGCCTCCTTGCATGACGTTACGGCCAATCTCGTTTACAGCCTTCATAAGAGGGATTGGTCCAGAGGAGGTGCCTCCTGTACGACTTAGGGTCTTACCTTTAGGGCGTAGTCGAGAATAGTCGTTACCAATCCCACCACCTGTTGTTAGGCAAGACATAGCCTTCCATGAGGTGTCTGCCCAATCCTCTCGTGTATCTTCCTCTGAACGAAGTAGGTAGCAGTTGTTATATGCTTTATAAGGACGTCCTGCATAATACAAATAGCGACCTCCAGGCATGAATTTAAACTTCTTAATATACCCAATAAGACGATGTTGTTCCTCTTTAGACATAAGAGGTTGTAGTGTACCAAAACGAGTACCACACACGTCGTCTACCAATCGTTCAGCAAGCTTACCCCAGGTATCCCCTGGACCTTGTGCATACTTGTATCGAAAGATGTTCTCACCAAATTGTGTTTTAAATTCTGACTTTTCCATGTTTCCTTTTAGTTATTATTCCATTGTTCTGACATAGCTAATGCTATTCCTTCATAAGTCCTGCTTCGTTCTTTCCACCTGTTTGCGCTTGGAGGCATCTTGTGGACACGTTGCTCACGCCCTTCTACGATGTTTGTTGGAAACAACTTAGGAAGTCCTTTAAGCCACAAACACGTTGCCTTAGTTTCACCGTGACCGAATTGCCAAGGTTGAATGATTTGATCAGGCTTGCGAATTTGGCTAGAGATAATGCTTATAGGATTTTCCACGCAGATACGTGGGCAATCTGCATCCATTAAACTCTGTACAAATGCAAGAGCTTCTGCTTGTACCCCGCTAGACTTCTTAGCAGCAAAATATCGTGCTCCGCTAACTGCTAAATGTGTGCAAGGAGGGTGTGCGATTATCAAGTCCCAACCTTGGTTAATGACATCGAGAACGTCACCTTTTATATGAATACCCTTTGGACGTTCAGACTCTAGTAGGTCGCAGGATACAGCATAATGACCTTGTTTCGCAAAGGCATCCCTTACAATGCCCGAGTATTCACAAGCAACAAGTACCCTCACCGTTCGTCGCCACTACCTGAGATAGTGCCCATAGTCTTACGGCCTGTAAGCTTCAAGATGTTACTAAGAGCAATATCCTCCAGAGGCCATCCATTATCAGCAGCAATAGCTGCTACATGCCAGAGAACATCCCCTAGTTCTTTCTTCATGTTCTGTTCGTAATCTGGTTTACGTCCATCACGAATTGACTTGGCGACAAGAGAATAGATTTCTCCAACCTCTCCTCCTAGATTGTATAGAGCGTATTGCTCATTAGCGGAGGGAAGACGAAAGGAGAGAGCTTGAGCTTGGTAATTGTTTAGTGTGAAATTTTGCATCATGGATAACGTTTCTTTAGGTAGTCGAGAGAGATAGGCATGATGTCAAATTGACCATCAACCACTTCATGTAGCATCAAGCATCCACGCCAATGATTGTTACCTTGTGGTCCCATATATTCTTCATCATGTTCGTAGCAGCTTCCTGCGATTACCGAAGTGATTCGTCTACCGTCTGCTCGATGCGCTGTAGCAATTTGCAAGCCTTGCTGGTGCCCGGCAATGCAAGACAGATGCTTTTTGTTAAGCTGCGCGTTAGCTGTCGAAGCAGGACGACCAGCAACGCCTGTGGTAAAGTAGTGGCTATAAGCAACGCCATCGACAACCACAACATTAAGGAAAGGATATACTTCCCAACCAAACTCACTGTATCCCAAATCTTTGACATCTAACATTCCTTCCAATTTTGAATCATTATTAACAGCCCTGAGAATACGTTCCTCATGGTTCCCGAGAGTGAGAATCATACGAGGAGAATAAACTTTCTTCTTACAAGCTCTCTGGTGTAGCCTAAGCTGTGCAATAGGCTCTAGAAGGGACTTCATGGCCTCGTGAGCAGCCTCAATATCCTTCAGGTAGCGCCTACCCTCAAACACCTTCTTCCCTACGTCGTAGGAGCTTAGAGAGGACATGTCTGCAAAATCTCCAATGCAGATGATCACCTCTGGTTGTTTGTCAGCAATGTAATTACCAATCCGATTCAGGAATGTAAAATCATCCCCGTATTTAGCTTGTACATCTGGTATAATAAAATGCCTCATTCATCACCCTCATCATCTGTGTCGTCAATGATTTCATAATCAACAGCAACGACAGTTACAGGTTTTTTGAGATCAGACATAACCTTAATCATGTGTTCAGTTCCTTTACTTTCTCCATCCCAGAAAGCTACAAGTTCATCAGCGTAACGACTCATCTCAACATTACGCATCATCCCTGCTCGTTTCTTGTGGAGCTTCCAATTAGCTGGAAATCGTTTAATATCTACATTAGCTAGATAGGCCCACTCCTCTCCAAAACTATCTACACCTTTAGCTCCTCCTGATACAAGTTCAAGGCCTGGTACATCTGTCATTAGTTCAAATAGAACTTCGTGTACAAAATCTTTAGTGAATCCTTTCCTACTACCAGCTACAATAACTTTAGGCATTCAATAGCTCCTCCGTTGAGATAGGGAACAGTTGCTGAACAATCTCCTTAACCTTCTCAGCTACAATACGTGTCTCATATTGTGTATGGGAATCAAGGCGGAGCCTGAGCATGTCACAGAACGCTCCAAGGGTTCCTGACCAAATCCATGTAGTCATCATATTCTGAGGGAGGATCATTCGAGCTTGTTCAGGAGCAATTCCCGCTTTCAACATCTTATTATACATTGTGACGGAGTCATCAATCAATGTATAAGGGTTGTTATTCAAATGAGGTATCTGTTCATGCTGCCAATCGGGTGCCTCCACCATTTCTTCACTACTTCCCTGCTTTACATTCTCAGCTTTCTTACGCCAATACTCGGGGAAATAGAACTCAGGCTCATCATCTACATAGCGCCTGCTAACTTCGTTCCACGGCATAAACTTGTGTTTGCCAAGCTGTCTGGCAACTACTAGTGGAGCCTTAACACGTACAGAGATGAAAGCATGATTGAAAGGAGAGAAGTGCTTATGCTTGGCGAGATATTTAATTAGTTTCTCATCCTGTACATTGAGATCAAAACTTTCCTTATCAAAACTCACCCTAGCTGCATTAACCACTGATAGGTCGTCCCCACAGTGGTTGATATAATCTACTGAAATATTAGCGAGTTTCAACGTCCATCCTTTTCGTATAGAGCTTGTCGTAGATATTGACAAAGATCCAGAGCTTCTTCGTAAGCATCCTTGAGAGCATCTCGTCCATTATGTGGCTGAAGAGTTGTCTTATATTTACGATAGCCAAATTCCTTGCGTGAAGACAGGTCTTTCTGAACCAAATCAACAACACTAGGTTTGTCATTCTTAACAGGAGGGGGTTGCCCCCATACCGAGTTTACCACCTTGTTCTCAGGAAAAGAAGGATTGATTTTCCATCCTGCCAACATAGCTTCTCGTTCCATTGCTGCATCATAGCAACTTGGTTTTTCACTCCACTGCATAACTACGCTCCTTCATAAATTTAGCAAATTTAGTTTGAACAACAGCTTTATCCTTGTCATACACATTCTTAAAGTAATTAAGAATAAGTGCTGCTGTTTTAGGTGTAATCTTCTTCGTAGCCTTATCAGTACCGTTCTCAGCAATGTTAGCTAGGGTTACGGCTTGATTACGGGTACGAAGTTCTACATCATCAATATCGTTGAACAACGAATAGCCCATGAATTCATTTACGCTCATTATTTTCTTCCTTTGTAATTATTTTATGGCATGGAATACACACAACTTCTAGATGTTCCTTTTCACAGAACATCCTTTTAATCGTGTCATCCCAAGAAACAAATCCTTCAAGTGGCACTACAGGAATTATGTGATTCACCTGTACATCTTTTAGAGGAAAATGTTCCTCACAACGATTGCATTTATAATGCTTTGCCATTCTTCCAGATTTGCTATTTATCTTACTACCTACGAACGCCTCACTCAATACAGAATACCTCGGAGGCCAGCGTATTGAAGCACTCCTTAATGCTCCCTTAATGAATGAATTAAATCGGGCTGTTGTCCACTGTCCGTTATTATATGGCTTTATTAATTTCTCCTTCTTCAAAAATAGGAAGTTCCCACAATACAGGAGAACCATCTGGATGTAATTTCCTAGTCATCCAGAGGAGTCTTCCTTGCTCTAGTAATTCCATCTCTGCATTATCCTCATAGACGGCCCTGTAAGCCTCTAGGAGAGCCTTGTAAGCTTCCTGAATACTACCACAGCCACCTAGGGTGTTAAAGGCTTTAACAGGCCCACAGCCTTCTAGCCCCGGAATTGAATCTACAGAATCCCCTGTAAGACATTGGGAGAAGAAGAACAACATCCCTGTGCCTGTAATCTTTTTACGATCAGAAGATAAAGAGAGTCGTCCTAGCTCATCTACACATTCAGGACCGAACTCTGGTTGATTACCTAGTTCCCATGAATAATGCCAACAAGGAACCTGTTTCAAATCCTTGTCACGAGTGCAAATAATAACTTCATCTGGACGCAATGTAGCTTCAATTGCTAGAAGGTCATCTGCTTCCAATCCTTCTTGTAAACGTACATCATATTTGGCTTTCATGTAAGCCGTTAGGTTCTTATAATGCCAAGGCTTATTTCCAACTCTTACTTTATACGGAGTACGTTTAGCAATGTCATTTCGGAAATTAGTCTCACCAGTGAGATAGAGAATTGGAGGCTCTGTTGAATTAGTGATAGCACAGATGTTTGCTATTTTAGAATCCAACAGATTAGCAGCATAGTCAAAAGGAGGAAACCCCTCCTGTTGCCATCCTGCTTCTGCCGCAAATCCAATCTCATATCTCAATACATCTGCATCAAAGAGGCATTGCATTAGTATGGATTATCGTTACCGTCTTCTTCAGGGACAATCTTCTCAATCTTAGCCTTCATCTTACCATTAGTGGCTTTAGGAGCACCCTCTAGAACTGCTTGAAGAGCACTGCCTTCATAGTTCAAATTCCCTTTGATTTTATCTTGAATCCACGAAGGGAGAGCATTAAATACTTCCATATCAGGTTCAGACGAATCAAACACCTTGGGAGGATTAACAAGCTCTGGACAAGAAGCAACGTCACGAGGGCGCATAGTAGAAATACTTGCAATGTTGTCATAAACCTTACCGTCCTTACCTGGGTTGTTAATAACGGTGATGTTAGTTGCTGTACCGATCAAGGCTGCAAAATCACCACCAAATTCCTTCTTAGGATCAAGAGCCATATATCGCTGTGTGCTCTTAGCCTTTTCTGCAAACAAGCCATGCAGGGGCATAGTTTCAGAAATCCAACGTGGCTTATCCTCTACGGCATTCCCATCAGCATCCACCATGAATTCATCCACCATCTCATAGGTGAGCATAATTTCATTAGCAGGAGGCTTGTCTTTGCCTTGATACGGACGTTGTGGCTGCAAGCCCAAGTCAATAATCTGAACTAGACGAGCAGGATAGGTGCCGGGTTCAATGTTAGATTGTTCAACACGCTCACCGCCATTACCCTTAATCTTAGATACGTTCAATGCCATTTGTTTACTCTCCTTTAGGGGTGATTACAACTTCGAGAACCAAATCAGAAGGGGTGATGGTTGTGATTCCTTCTTTACTAATCACACCAATAAAACCACTACCGAGTTGATAACCGATTGCGTCAATATATTCTTCACACTCTCCATCACGGAAAGCCACTACGATGTCTTGTTTAACTTGTTCCATTTGTTCCTTAATGAATTTCCCATTTTTAATGAATGGAAAACCAATCCTTACCAATATGTCCCTCTCCAGCATGAGGGCAAGAGATGTTCAACATAATTCCAGCATCACGGATGCAATCCTCTGAAATCTGTTTAACATCTTCTGCTATTTCTTCTCTGCATTCAATCGTATATTCGTCATGATAAAAACACACCACCCCATAATCTTCTCCCCAAATGTATTTCTCACTAAGGCGTTGATGTAATAGGCAATATGCTGTTGACATGTGAATCGCTTCGTCTGACTGAAGAAGATAGACAAGAAGCTGATGCTCTGAAGGAACCTTAATAGGACGGCCGTCTAGTCCTGTAATAACTCCATCAAAGAATTCCATACGATTAAATTTACCATTCCATTTCTGTCTAGCTGTTTCCTTCCATTCCTTAGTTATGGTTTCCATTAGAGTACCTAGTCCGTCAAGACCCCTATAGAGCTTGCCTCTAAGATCAGCACCAGTTCCTGCTGGTTTCTTAGCCGTCTTTGCAAGCTTAACATCTCCCCCGCCAAAAAGTAGACAGTACATGACGTTCTTAGCGATGTCTCTGGACTCCAGCTCTCCAATATCTCGGGTTAGACTATGATTGTCACTTCCGTCTTCCTTTGTGCCTTCAATCAAAGCCTTCGTATAAACAGGGTTGTTCATACGAGCAGCAAGTTGTCTTAGTTGATTACCTGCTGAGTCAGTTCCTACGAGAATCCTGCCTTTCCCAGATGTGAATATCCTTCGCATCTGCTTCCCGTAGAAGCTTCCGGATTTTGGAATGTTGACGATGTTCCGATGAGTTGCTCTACCCGTGACGGCGAGAGTGTTAACAACACTTGCAATTCTCCCATCTTCTCGAACAAGTCCAAGTAAACCCTCAATAATTCCACGCCGTTGTCTGCATTGCACTCGCTTGGCGACAAGGCTGCCAACTTTACTGCTAAGTCCTTCAAAAGGATCATCTTTCGATAGTTTAGGGCTTGTTCTGTCCCCTGCATCGTTTGTGTTCCATTCCAAAGGCTCCCATCCTGATCCAAGGAGGAACTGTTTTGTTTCATCATTTGAATTTAAGTTTGTTACGCGGAAAGTAATACGACTAAAGCAACCAGCAACGGGCTTGTCACCAACATCACTACCAGAACTGCTACACCAATCAATAACGCTTTGTGAATACTTCCCATTTTTAAGGAATGGCTTTCTGATGTAATTATATTCTCCTTTTAGTTTATTTTCTTCTATTTCAAGAACAATAGGAAGCTTAGGTGTAATCACCTTATCTATCCGTTCAATCCACCTCGTAAGTTGTTTAACACAATAATGCATGTGCTCTTGATCAACAAGCCAACCGTATTCTTCCTGCTTTTGAAGATGAGTGAATAGTTCAAATGATAGCAGAAAGGCATTACGCCATTTACCACCCTTAGCTTCTTCCAACAAAGCTTTATATGTAAGTTCTAGAATCTCTGTGTCCTCTGCACAGCGATGCAACATCTCCTCTGAATAGTTTTCCCAATCGTTATGTTCTGGCTTACCCCTTCCAACCCTCCATCCCCACGATTCAATAGAATTAGGTCCAGCTTTCTTGTTAGGACAGTTGAACGGAACCATTCGTTTAGGGTTGAGAAGCCTGCTCATAATCAAGGTGTCTACAATCTTTCCTTTGTACTCCCAGTCGTATAGTTTACGAAGTAGAGGGAAGTCATACCCAATACCGTTATGAGCAATGAGAACATCAAAAGTTTCAAGATGTTTAAGAAAATCTTCTATTTGATTTGGACGAAACTTAGTAACCTCACCGTCCAATTCTTTAACCACGCCGCAATGGACCTTTGTGGCTTGGTGAAGAAATCCGTTTGCTTCTACATCAAATAGAGCTATTCTCATTTATCTTTATGCTCTTCGCACCGTGTGCTAATCCAACCCTTCCCCTGTATCTTACCAGGAGATCCGCAGACATCACAGATATGTTGTGACATATTTTCAACAAAAGAGATCACTGCGTATTGTTTTTCAGTAGCATTCTCTACATAGAACCGAAGACCTCCAAATTTCTCTTTAATTTGCACAGCTTTTACTTGGGGGTGTTCGTTCATATCTGTATTGAATTGCAACCAGCTACAAAGCTGATCAATAAGAGGAAGCCACCCTTCCCCTACCCCAGGATACCCAGACCCACTAAGGATTTTAGGGTATTTAGCTACAAGATCATCGTGTGTCATTGATAAAGCTCCTTTAGTTCATTACGAAACCGTAAAACAATTTGGTGTACCCTCTTGTAAGGGTAAGTAGTGAGGTCTGCAATGTCTGTTACAGCAAGTTCATGTCTGAAATAGTAAGACAACACTTCTATCTGAATATCACTCTTAGTGTCAATCAGTTCATAAACTTCCTTCATAATACGCTCAGGATAGAGAGGACACGTAATAGTTTCAGCTACCTCTTCCTCATCAACCTCTGGACCATAGTGTCCTCGTTCACTTGCTTGCCAACTCCGGACAGAGTTGTTTAGGATTTGACTAAACCACTGTCCAAACATATCCTCCTTACAAGCCCTACGATAACGAATAGCACGTTCATAAGCATCATGGACAACATCTTCTGCTGCCCAGATAGTTCCTACACGCCTAGCTATTTTCTTAATCAATCGTTTATGATTGTCTAGGTAGTGCTGTTCAATAGCGAGAACTTGCATATACCTCCTTTTTTATGTTTATTCGACAGAACATCCTCACATTTCATTAAATAATCCTGTAGCCTTGTCCCAGAAGAGTTTAAATCTCCCTGTCTCACCAAACTCTCGATCCTCTAGAAGGATAAGGGTGCGTACATTTCGCTCTTCAGATGTAAGATGAGGATCACGATTGCCTTCCAAACCTAGCATCAAATTACATGAACGAGCCATAGCCCTACTCCCTGCAAACTGTGAACTCAACACTTCACCGCCTCGCTCATGCGGCAGTCCTGAATCAGGATTACGCAAGTGACAAAAGATAAAGATGACAACATCAAGATCAAGAGCCATAGCAGAAAGCTCTTGAGCGATTTCTTGAAGCTTAGTGTTAGCACTTGCAGCATCCATTCCGTTAGTTAGATTGGTGATTGGGTCAATCATAATAGCCTTGCACCCTTCAGAAGCTGCTGAACGAATGTCAGCTTTCAACGTATCCCATCCAACGTGTTGATAGAGATTAAGAAGGATAAGTTTGTCTTGTAGGACACCTCCTGCCTTCTCATACGCATCCATATCAAATTCAATCTTAGGATCGTGAAAGATTCTTCCTGCTAGTTTACCCGCAACTAGCTTGTAAGACTTCTTATTGTTCTCTTCTGGTTTAACTAGGAAAACTTTCCACCCATATTCCCGGATGAAATGTGCAGTGAGTGCATTAACCACCTCACTCTTCCCTTGTTTCTGCCCGGCACCAATATAGATTGTTTCACCTGTACGAATGCCTCTAGTAGCCTCTGTAATGTGCTTCCAAGGCCATGAAACACCCCACTTAGGGGCTTCCTTAGCCTCCTCGTGTAAATCGCTTCCTGACACCAACCTCGTGTTCTTGGGTTTTTGAGCATTGAATTGACATGCGTTGTAACATGCCTTAGATTTTCCATCTAGCAGGCACTGGTTGACATCCTTAGATGGTAGGTTGGCTACCAAGGCATCTGGACAAATACGCAACACCTTCTCTACTGCCTTCTTCCCAGTATCATCCATGTCAAAGACAAGGACAATCTCTTTGAAATACTTTCGTATCTCAGGCAGCATCTTAGCCAGTTGTTTCTCTGCCCCACCAGAGCCATTAGAAAGGGATACAACAGCAGGATTTAGTTCTGCATACTGTGTACCCTTGTTATGCTCTTTCATGATTTGGAAGAGGGCAACAGCGTCACACTCTCCTTCTGTGATGAATATCTTCTTACCTCCTGCTTGAATAGCTTGTGACCACCCGAAGAAGGTTGCTCCCTTAGTAGTACCAACAGCAAACATTTTCTTGCCATCAATAATACGAGCCTTATATCCAATCAACTCATCCTCATCATTATAATAAGGATAGTAGTGAGAGTTAGGTGTCTCACCATCAAGCTCTGATAGCCCGATCTTTACACCGAAGTATTCTAAATACTCTTTCTTTAATTTACGTTCTGGAAGAGCTACAGTGGTGTATTCTCCAATCTCTTCTAGCTCTTGCTTAACCTGTTCAGGGCTTTTGGTGAAGAATACAGGCTCATATCCTTCTGGCTTGTCTTGATAAGGATTGGATTCGTAAGTTCCACAGCTAAAACAATAGCCGTCATATCCTCCTCCATCCTTTTCAAACACTTGCAATCCATTACGGCTCCCGCATTTGTGAGCCATTTTCTCTACGCATTTGGCGATGATGTCCTCCTTTCATTATTTCTTTAGCAAAGCTGCTAAGGGTTTGACATCTTTCTTAAGAGAAAGTTCCACCTTTCTTATAAATTCTTTTAACGTACAATAATCACCACTAAACACATCAGAGAGCAAGGAGTAACGAATACTCTCTAGGGCCATTCTAGCCTTTTCACAATCTTCTTCAGACATTTTCCAATCCTTTCACAATTTCGATTTTAACACAACGTAACGTCTGACCCTCCTTATAATGAGATAGGTGGGAAACAACGCATTCGGTGGCTGTTTTGTATTTATCTATAATAGTAGGAGGAGATCCTACAATGATGAGCATCCATAGGGTGATTGTGGTCATGACTTGCCCTCCAGCCATGCCCCTGCCACGCAAATAGCTGCTTGCGCATCGGCCACCCAAGCCGGCGCAAAACG
>ERZ724509.721-NODE-721-length-13481-cov-4.777223_pt1 | contig 13481 bp, 16 predicted proteins | sample MGYA00376042_ERZ724509 | MGnify/ENA primary metagenome ERZ724509 (study PRJEB28724, sample SAMN07190887) | wastewater metagenome | isolation source: effluent of sewage treatment plant in Hong Hong | place: USA: Christiansburg, Virginia | collected 2016-03-01 ...
CCCACGAGCAACGGCGGTTGGGCGGTTCGCGGGCGGCATACGAGTAGACGTGGGGCTGTTCGCGGCGGTCCTGTCGGCTGCCACCTTCGCCACGTCAGGGCCCTTCGCCAAGGCGCTCCTCGCCACGGGCTGGACCCCCGGCTCGGTGGTCACCGCCCGCGTCGGGCTCGCCGGGCTCGTGCTCCTCGGCCCTGCCCTGTATGCCGTTCGAGGACTACCCGGGGTCGTGCGCCGCAGCGTGTGGCTGATCCTCGGTTTCGGGGTTGTCGCGGTCGCCGGCTGCCAGGTCGCGTATTTCAATGCGGTGCAACGGATGCCGATCGGCGTGGCGTTGCTTCTGGAATACCTCGGGGTGGTGCTCGTCGTCCTTTGGGTGTGGCTGCGCAGCCGCCGCTCGCCGGCACCGGCCACTCTCGTCGGCGTCGCCCTGTCGATCGCCGGACTCGTCCTCGTGCTCGACCTCACCGGCTCGGTGCAGTTGGACCCGGTGGGGGTCCTCTGGGGGTTGCTGGCTGCGGTCGGGTTGGCTGTCTACTTCGTCGTGTCGGCGCATGGCCACACCGGCCTGCCGCCGGTCGCGCTCGCGTCGTTCGGGATGCTCGCCGGAGCCGCGGCGCTCATCGGGCTCGGGGCCGTCGGCGTGCTGCCGACAGGGGTCTCGACCGCTTCCGTGGAGCTTCGTGGCGTCACGTTGCCCTGGTGGGTCGCGATCGGTGAGTTGGCCGTCATCGCGGCGGCGACGGCATACCTGCTGGGGACCATCGGCGCGCGGCGGCTCGGGTCGACGGTGGCGTCGTTCGTGGGGCTCACCGAGGTGCTGTTCGCCGTGCTGATCGCCTGGGCGCTCCTGGGCGAGTTGCCCACGCCCGTCCAGTTGGCCGGCGGGGTGCTCATCCTCGCGGGAGTCGGCGCGGTGCGCGTCGGCGAGTTGCGCGCCCGGTCGGCAGCGGCCGCGGACTGAGCGCCGTCAGCGGACGTCGCGGCGTGGGGCCACGCTGAGGTATGCCGCTCGCCCCAGTTGCCAGGCGCCGTAAGGGACCGCGATCGCCCACGTGAGGACGGCGATGACGGCTGCTACGGGTGGGATGAGCCCGAGGACAGCGGAGGCGAGGGGATACCCGACGAGGAAGACGAGGAGCCCTCGGTCGCGGTGCGGCGCTAGTGAAGCGGGCTTCAGGGCTGGATCAGAGGTGGGCTCTGACGGAGGCTCTAGTTGCGGCTCAGGCTGGAGTTCTGAGTGGGTGGCCGGCCCTGACCGACTGTCGCGGCGGATCAGCCGGGCCAGGATCGCGATGAGCACGGCATAGATCCCGGCGAGGACGAGGTGCGGCCCGGCCTGGTGGGGCAGACCTTCGGGGCGGATGAGGACACCGCTCGCGACGTACATGAGACCGAGGAGCCCGGCGAGGACGATCGTCGCGCGGGTGCCCGGCAGCGTGTCGCGCAGAGTGGGCAGGGGGTGGGCGGCATACCGACGATGCCACCACCAGATGAGTGCCGCGACGACGAGCGTGTTGGCGAGGGCGCTCGCGCCGTGGACGAGGGGCCCGCCCGGCGGGGACGCATGGTGCGCGGCGAGAACGAACGCGAGCAGGGCTGCGGCCCAACCGCGCCCGCGCGGCGAGCCGAGAGCGGCGGCCAGGCGGGGCGGCATACCGGCGATGACACCGGACCGGCCGACCAGGTGGGCCTCCGCGATGACCAGCGGCGCGATGAAGGCGAGTACCGGGTGGGCGAAGAGCACGAGCACCGCGGTCTGGAAGACGTGCAGCCCGCCGACGACCGCCCCGTCGGTCGACCCCCACGTGGGTGACCAGAGGACCTTGGTGACGTAGGCCTCGTACAGGCCGAGGAGCGCGCCGGCGACGTAGAGCATCGGGAGGCTCGGGCGCGGGGCCGCGAGGACGGCGCGGGCCAGCAGCACGACATGCAACCCGTAGAGCGGCAGGACGTAGAGCAGCCCGAACGGGTTGAAGAACAGCCACGGCGAGGAGGACGTGCCGTTCTCGATGAGCAGCCCACTGATCGCGGTGAGGACGACCCAGAAGCCGAGGCGGTCGGCGCGGGTCATGGCCGGCTACGGCGTCGGGGCTGTCGTGGGCTGGTCGTGAAGTCGGCGCGGGTCAGCGGTAGTTGGTGAACTGCAGGGCGACCTCGATGTCGTCGTGGCCGCGCAGGAGGTTCATGACCGACTGCAGGTCGTCCTTGGACTTGCTCGACACCCGCAACTCGTCGCCCTGGATCTGCGCCTTGACCGTCTTGGGGCCCTCGTCGCGGATGAGCTTGGTGAGCTTCTTGGCGACCTCCTGGCTGATGCCCTCCTTGAGGCCCACGTCCAGGCGGTATTCCTTGCCGGACAGGCGCGGCGTCTTGTCGGCGCCGTCGAGGTGCTTGAGCGAGACCTTGCGCTTGATCAGCCAGGTCTGCAGGACGTCGAGGATCGCCTTGACCCGGTCCTCGGAGTTGGCCTTCATGACGATGCTCTCGCCGGACAGCTCGATCGAGGCGCCGACGTTCTTGAAGTCGTAGCGGTTGGCGATCTCCTTGGCCGCCGTGTTGACGGCGTTGGCGATCTCCTGCTTGTCGTACTTGCTGACGACATCGAACGAGCTGTCGGCCATGGGTCGGTTCTCCTGTTGGTCGGGGCGCGGGCCGGGTGGGTTGGGGTCGGGCCGCGCCGGTTGGTGGGTGGCTGGCACGCAAGTTTCGTATGCCGCCGGGCTGGCTGCTATCCTCGCATGCGCACCACGGCAGGTTGCCCGAGCGGCCAATGGGAGCGGACTGTAAATCCGTCGCGAAAGCTTCCAAGGTTCGAATCCTTGACCTGCCACCACGTGCATCGCTGCAGGTCAGCGGCGTGAAGGCCCTCATAGCCCCCAAGGCTGTGGGGGCCTTCTGCTACGTCTCCGCTAGCCAGGGCTTCCCAGGTGCCACCTCGTCGCTCGCTGGCCCGATCGAGGCCTGTTCGGTGTTCGGTATTGACCGAACACCGAACATGAGGACCTACGGGGCGGTGGTGCGGGGACGTGGTGAGCGGCACGGCATACCCTCGCGGTTGTGAGCCCCGCAGACCTGACGACCGCCGAGCAGCGCGTCCTTGACGCTCTCGACACCGCCGAACTCGTCCACCACCTCGTCGACCTCGTCCGCGTCCCGAGCGTGACGGGCACCGACGCCGAGAGCGACCTGCAGCACCGTTCCGCGCGCGAGTTGACCGAGGCCGGGCTCGACGTCGACCTGTGGACCCTCGACCTCGACGACCTGCGCGCCGACGCCGACTTCCCCGGGACCGAGGCGGAGCGGCTCGAGGGGTACGGCCTGGTCGGCACGACCCCGGGCGACGGCATACCGGGGCTCGTCCTGCAGGGGCACGTCGACGTTGTGCCCGTCGGGGACCTCGCGAAATGGGCTGCAGGCGACCCGTATTCCGCGCGCATCGACGGTGACATCCTGCATGGTCGGGGGGCCTGCGACATGAAGGCCGGCGTCGCCGTCAACCTTGCTGTCGCTCGCGCGATCCACCGCTCGGGGGTCCGGCTCGAGCGCCGGCTCGCGATCCACAGCGTCGTCAGCGAGGAGGACGGCGGGCTCGGGGCGTTCGCGACGCTGCGGCGGGGGCACGGCGGAGAGGTCGCCCTCATCACCGAGCCGACGAGCGGGAAGGTCATCACGGCGAATGCCGGCGCGCTCACCTTCCGGCTCGACGTGCCGGGGCGCGCGGCGCACGGGAGCACGCGGCTGGAGGGGGTGTCGGCGTTCGAGGCGTTCTGGCCGATCCACCTGGCGTTGCGGGCGCTGGAGGCGGAGCGGCACGTCGATGTGGATCCGCGGTTCGCCGGGCACGACCTGCCCTATGGGATCTCGATCGGTCGGGTGAGTGCGGGGGACTGGTCCAGCTCGGTGCCCGACCTGTTGACCGCCGAGGGGCGCTACGGCGTGCGGCTCGGCGAGGACCCTGCGCAGGCGCGGGCGGCGTTCGAGGAGCGGGTCGCGCAGGCGTGCGCCGCGGACCCATGGCTGCGCGAGAACCCGGTCGTCGTGACGTGGCCGGGTGGTCAGTTCGCTTCGGGGAGCCTTGCGTCCGGGCACCCGCTCATCGGTGAGGTATGCCGCGCGGTCACCGACCTCGGCGGAGCGCTCCCGGTCGAAGCGGCCGCGCCCTACGGCTCGGACTTGCGGCTGTATGCCGGGGTGGGCGGCATACCGACGCTGCACTATGGGCCGGGGGACGTCCGCTTCGCCCACGCCCCGCGGGAGCAGGTGTCGCTGGCCGAGACGATCCAGGTCGCGAGGGCCATCGCCCTGCTCGCCGCCCGCCGCCTCGGCGCCCACTAATGTGCCGGGCGTCGTCCTAACACCGCGAACATGGTGACCGAGAAGAACGCGCGCCCGTGCTCGGCGGCGGCTTCGAGCCCGGATATGAGCCCGGCCAACTCCTCGGCCGTGACCGCGCCCGAGGCGATCGCCGCAGGCGCGCTCATCGCCATCATCCCTCCACCGCGGAAGGCTCCGTCGGGCAGGACCAGGGCGCTCGAGCCGATGTCGGGGTCGACCTCAAGGCCGGCGGCCAGCAACTGGCTGCGCAGGAGCCGTCCCGAGTGGGGGTTGGGCCACTGGGTGAGGCTGAACCTCTGGTAGCGCGAGACCACCTCAGGGTCGCCGGGGTGGATGACGCCCGTCGCCCAGTCGGAGTCGATCACGACGACCCGGCCGCCCGGCCGAAGCACGCGGGCGAATTCGCGCACGGCGGCATCTGCGTCGTCGAGGTGTTGCAGAACACGTTCGCAGGTCACGAGGTCGACGGACCCGTCAGCGAACGGCAGCGCGCCGGCGGCGCCGTCGAGGAATTCCGCCTGCACGCGAGCGGCGCTGGCTCGGTCGGCGGCTACGGCGCGCAGCGCGGGGTTCGGCTCGATGCCGATGGCCCGCCCCAGCTCACCCACGGCGCCGGCGAGGCGAATCACGGTCTCACCCGTGCCCGAGCCGACATCGACCGCGGTCTCGCCAGGGCGTGGCGCGAGCCGGTCGAACACCCAGTCGCGAAGCCGGATGACCGAGGGTTGGGCGGCCTGCACGTCGAGCATGCTCGTGAGGTGCTTGACCTGCTCCTCGCCCCCGACGCCGATCTCGCGGCGTTGGAAACCAGCGGGCCGTGCGCCGGCCGCGGCGGTGATCGGCCCGGATGCAGTCCCGTCATCGCTGCTCATCTGTCGAGTATGAGCAGGCGCCGGAGCCCTGGCAACGGAGTTTGCGGGCATCGACTCCAGGGGGATCGAGGCGAGTTCACTGAACGCAGGTCGGTGACACTCCCGTTCGAGGCAGGAGTGCGAGTGGCTGGCGGTTCATGCGTCCGCGTGGTCGCGAGCCCAGTGCCGCCGGAACGACTGAAGCACAGCCAACCGTTCATTCTCGTCCAAGATCCCCGCGAAGGGGGAGTTGGCCCGCAGGTCCACCGCGCGGGAGGCTCGGCTGACCAGGACTTCAGCAACGGCGTCCACCCCAGCGTCAAGCAGGCGCTCCCACTCGCTCAGCCACGCCTGGGTCATCCCGTCTGGGCGGTGCGCAACGCGCCAGCGGATGATGTTCGCTCGCGCTTGGGCCAGCACCTTGTCGGGGTCGCGCATAAGCGGCCCCAGCAGCGCTCGGTGCAGCCACAGTGAGCGCTCTTCTTCCCGGCGCAGCGCCCGGCCGGTGTCGAGGAAGGACTTGAGGTCGGCTCGGGCGATCCGCCGATGCGAGCCGATCACTGAGCAGCGCAGTTTTCCGCTGTCGCAGAGGTCCACGACATGCTGGCGGGAACAGCCCAAGATCCGTGCCGCCTGCCCGCTGGTCAGTTGGTCCCTCGGCTCCATCGCCTCAGCATGTGGGCTAAACACCAAAAACACAACGTCGCATGCCGTTTGGCTCGGGTGGGGAGGTCCGGTCGAAGGCGCGGCCCGATATATTGCCCCGGGCTGTTTCGGAGCCAGCTGAGAACACTGCGCCGTTACCCTTGGCTGCATGGGCACAGTCACGAGGCAGAGCGAGTCGCTGCGAGCGGCGATCGCGTGCCATCGCGACGCGCTCGATGCGATCTTGGCTCGCTACGCGGCAACGAACCCACGGATCTTCGGCTCCGTTGCGCGAGGGGATGCCACGCCTGACAGTGACATCGACCTCATGGTTGACCTGCTACCCCGTAGGGGCAATGAACTGCTGAGAGTCTCCGGGATTGCGGAGGAGTTGAGCGAGGTGCTCGGCACCCGAGTCGATGTGGTCGCGGCGTCGTTGCTGCGCGGCGAGGTGTCCTCGACGGCGCTCGCGGATCTGGTGCGAGTGTGAGCCGGTCCGAGGAGGAGCGGTTCGCGGACATCCGTAACGCGATCAGGCGATGCAACGACTACGCCCCATTTCTGCGGTCGGATGATCTCGCCTCCATGGCGTACGACGCACTCCTTCGCAACCTTGCCGTGATCGGCGAGGCAGTGCGGGCGCTGCCGAGCGAAACCCGGGAGTCGATGCCAGAGGTGCCCTGGGCGGCCATCGCCGGTCTACGCAACGTCGTCGTGCACGAGTACTTCCGCGTGAACCCTGACCTCATCCTCGACATCGTCGACCATGCGCTCGGCGAATTGGCCCGATCGATCGACAACCGCTGACCCACTCAGGCCTTCGTCACTACGTAGGCAGCCAGCCGCCGGGTTGCGCCGACAACCGCCCGACAACACTCACCGGGTGATCACGACCTTGCCCTTGGCCTTGCCCTGCTCGACGTAAGCCATCGCCTCCACGGTCTCGTCGAACGGGAAGGTCCGGTCCAGCACCGGCCGCAGCGTGCCGTTGTCATAGAGCGCAGCCAGTGTCGCCAACTGGGCGCCGCTCGCCTTCATGAACAGGAACGAATAGCGGACCCCGAGCTTTTTCGCTGCGCCGCGCACCTTGCGACTCATGACCGCCATCACCGGCTTGAGGAACGGCATACCCAATTGGGCTGCGAACGCTGGGTCCGGCGGGCCGACGACGCTGATCGCGAGGCCACCTGGCCGCAGCACCGTCAGCGATTTCTGCAGGCTCGCGAGCCCGAGCGAGTCGAGCACGACGTCATACCCGCTGAGCACATCCGCGAAGTCGGTGGTCGTGAAGTCGATGACCTCGTCGGCGCCGAGCGAACGGACCTTGTCGATGTCGCTCGTGCGCGCAGTCGTGGCGACGTAGGCACCCAGATGCTTGGCCACCTGGATAACGGTCGACCCGAGGCCGCCAGCCCCGGCGTGGACAAGGACCTTCTGACCCGGCTGCACGCCGGCCACATCGGCGAGCGCTTGCCAGGCGGCCAGCGCCACGAGAGGCACGGCGGCGGCCTCCTCGAACGACAGCGAGGTGGGCTTGCGCGCCACGTCGCCCGCGTCGATGGCAATCGTCCCGGCGAACGCGCCGATCCGGCCGTCGCGCGGACGCGCATAGATCTCGTCGCCGACCGCGAAGCCGCGCACGTCGGAGCCCACGGCGGTGATCACGCCGGAGAGGTCGTGGCCGAGGGCGAACGGCGGCTTGTACTTGATGAGGTGCTTGAACTCCCCGTTGCGGATCATCTTGTCCAGCGGGTTGATGCTCGCCGCGCGGATGTCAACCAGCACGTCGCCCGGCCCGGCGGTGGGCGTGGCGACCTCGGCGGCTGCCAGCCCGTCGGGTCCGTAGTGGGTGACGACAAAGGCCTTCATGACGACTCCTGGGTGGGGGGTGCGACGGGCAGTGTGGAGGCGCCCGGCTGGACGCCCGCGAGGGACAAGGCATGGGTGTATGCCGTGGCAAGGATCTGTTGGGACAGCGCCGGATTCGTGACGGCGCGGGCCAACTGCAGGGAGCCGACGAGCAGTGTGAGCAAGCCGATCGCGCGCTCCTGCGCCCCTTGCGGATCGCCGTCGTCAAGGTGCCGCGCGACGGCCGCGATCATCGGCTCGACACCGACGGTGTATGCCGCGCGCGTCGCCTCGTCGCAACGGCCGATCTCGTCGAGCAGGGCGGCCGACGGGCAACCGCCGGCGCGGTCGTCGCGGTGTGCGGGGGAGAGGTACTGCCGCAGATAGGTCTGCATCGAGGCCCGGCCTACCGGCAACGCGTCGATGACCGCGGCCTGGTCCGTCAACTGCGCGGCCACGACAGTGGCGATCAGGTCGTCCTTGGACGCGAAGTGGTTGTAGAAGGCGCCGTTCGTGAGCCCCGCGTCGGCAACCAGCGTGGCGATGCCGGACCCGTCGATGCCGTCGCTCTTGAACCGACGACCGGCCGCCTCGATCAGCCTGCGCCGGGTCGCCTCCTTGTGCTCGGGGCGGTACCTCGTCATGCCGCGGAACTCCTTGATTGGGGGCCTGCCAAGAGCATAGCAGTACGATCATACTTCTATGGGTGCCGCACGGCGCATTGACGCTGGTACCACGGCGGCTTGGTGACGACCGACCCCGTGAGCGTGTCGATCGGGCTCACATGCGCAGCTCGACGATGGGGGGTCCTGATGGCGGCCAGCCACTCTCGCGTTGGTGGTCCTGGAACGGCGCTTTCATAGCAAGCCCGTGCGGCGCCTCAACTGAAGTAGGGGTCACCCCAGACGGCGACTGCCTCCGTATTGCAGTTTGTGCGGCGGTTCTTGTCGATGCTTGTCTCGAGCCGCACGCGGCTCTTACTGCTCACCACTACTCTGAGTGTTGCGTGCTGCGCGACTTGGGCGGTGATCGGTTCGGCGCGCTGCCCATCAACCGTTACTTGGAATGTAACCCGAGAGTCTGGCTCAAGTGAGTCCCGGGTTACGCCGACCTCCGCGACTAGTTGAGTCGCTCCTCCGGGGACAAGGTAGTCGACGGGTCCTGTTTGGGAGCATCCCGACATGAGGTTGATAAGGGAGTTTGGGTAGGTGACGTCGGAAAAGTCCACGACCCGTTGTTCGAGAGATGAGTCGACGGGCTGAAGATCAACGAGGTACGTTCGGCCAGAATTGCCGGTGGCTGCAACGCCAGTCCCGGTGTTCGAGCCGATGGTAGGCGTCACCGTGCGGGTGACGGTCTCCGTCGTCGTGGATAGTGCCGTTTGCGTCACCGTGATGGTGGTGGTGGGAAGAGCCACTACGGAAGGCAGATTGCCCGAGCGCGCCGCCAGCAGTGTTGCGACAGCTCCGATCACTCCGGCAACAAGCGTTGCGCCCGCGTTGAGCCACCCCGTCCGCGCGGGATGACTACCGTGCCCGCCTGGATGTGCCACCGTCGCCTCCAAAGAATTCAACTGAGAATTATCGATTGGATGCTACGACATCGGGTCCCGCGCGGGGGTGGGTGACCTAACTCATGGCGAGAGCGTGCGGCCGAAGCGATCTCGGATGGGTGCTGCCGAGCGAGGCGTGTTGAGGTTGCACCTGACGCGGGGATGAACAAGGGTGTGTGGATAGGGGTGACCACTCCGGCCACGGCCTGCCCAAGATTGGCGAGGAGGGCTTTGGTGTCGACCGACTCGCTGGGCGAGGACCTCAGGGTGGGGGATCCGGGCAGCCATTCCGCCGTGTTGAGTGAGCCTGTTGGCGAACAATCGATGAAAGTCTTCGATGTGGAGTGACTCGTGATCGCCCTTGAAGTCCCCATCGTTGCCTTCGGCAAGAGCTTTGATCGCTCGCGGTTCACAAGTGGCAATGCTGACCTCGACGACTGGCTCAGGACCAAGGCCGGCCAGGGGGAACGCTCTGACAACACCCGGACGTTCCTTGCGCTCGACCCGGGTGGCGAACGGGTGATCGGCTACTACGCGACGACGACGTACCGCCTGGAACTCGACGAGGCGGCTCGGGCTCTGGGTGCGGGCAAGCGTCGATACCCGGTGCCGGCCGTCCTCCTGGCTCGGCTGGCGGTTGACGGCGAGTGGGCGGGCAGAGGAGTTGGGCGAACGCTCTTGGTGCATGCGCTGCGCCAGATCGCTGAGGCCAGCCGCTCGGTCGGGTTCGAAGTCGTCGTCGTCCACGCCGCGGACGAGAGTGCCGTGACCTTCTACGCGCGCTATGGCTTCACGGCCTTCGTCTCTCATCCCCGGCATCTGCTCATGCCCACGAAGCAGTTGCGGGCCACGTTTGAGGCGGAACGCTTAGGGCATCCGCGCTAGACGTGTTACCGTAGTGAGTACGCTATACGTACAAGGGGCGCACGAAACCCCTCCTGATCCAGGAGCGAGCATGTCCACCAAGACCGACCGACTCAACCTGCGTTGCTCATCGGCGACGCTCGCCACTCTGCGTGAGGCGGCCGAGGTTCAGGACCAAGATTTGACTTCTTTCATTCTCGGCGCGGCGTTGGACCGGGCTCGGACCGTGTTGGCCGAGGACCGCGTGTTGCGCCTTGACCCGCATGAAGTGCTGCAGTTGGAGCGGGCGCTGGACGCCGAGCCCGCGGCGATCCCTCAACTCGCTGCCCTGCTGCGCAGTGTTCGCGCCTCCGCATCGGCGCGGGTTTGACAGGCGCCCGACTCGACTCATCACGCATCGGCGGGCTTTACTGCATGAAGTGCTTCACTTCGGAAGTCAGGCGGTGCCTGGGGCGACGGTGACGGAGAGTTGGCGGAGGTAACGATCAAGAGCCGCACGGGCAGCGTCGGCGGGCAACAACTGGCGTGACGACGCTGCCTGTAGGCAGTGCCCGTCGATCCAGGCGTGAAGGTCGACGGCGGCATACTCGAGGGCGGCCGGCCAGTCGCTCGGTGAGGTGGGGTAGGGGTGGCCGCTGAGTTCGGCGACGACTAACCGACACAGTTGGCGCTCGCCGTCCAGCGCGACCTCGCGCAGTTCCGCCAGGCTAGGGCTCACCTCGGCCTTGACCAGGATCGCGAGCCAGGCGCGAACTTCACCGCGGCGAACGTCGTCGAGAGGGAGGAGTTGTTCGAGGGCCATTCGGCATCGCGGCAACCCCGCTGGCATCGTTTCAAGGACGGTCGCGATGCGCGCGGCGGCGCCGTCGATGAGCTCTCGCGCAGCAAACTCGACGAGCTCGTCCTGCGACGAGAAGTAGTGGCGCAGCGCGCCCAAAGACCAATTGCCTTCAGCGGCAACGGTTCGCGCGCTCGCCGCCTCGAATCCTCCTCGGGCGACGACCGACCACAACGCGCGTGCGATCTCGTGGCGCCGCTCGTCATGGTCCACGAGCTTGGGCACGGCTCACCCTCGCACGATCTCTCGCCGTTGGCAATACGAATGTGTTACAAAAGGGGCATGACGCCCGAACTTGCGGCCGCCCTCGTCGGTCTCGCGCTGGTCGATGCGACCAGTTTCGGGACGCTGGTCCTGCCCACGCTCATGCTGGTGCAGCCGCGGGTTCGCGCCAGCCGTGTGGTGCTCTACCTCGCCTCGATCTCGGCCTTCTACTTCGTCCTCGGCGTCGCCCTCCTGTTCGCGGCCGAACGCGTCCTGGCTCTGGTCGCAGCCACCGAGCGGAGCCGGGTCGTCGACATGGTGCAACTCGTGGTGGGTCTGGCCCTCTTGGCGGGAAGCTTCTGGCCCGACCTGCCATGGGTCAAGCAGCGCCGCCAAGAGCGCGACGCTGCGGGCGGCGGCCGGCGGCCCGGCTGGAGGGATCGAGTCCTCGGCCCGGAGGCCCGGTCTCGGACGGTCATCGCAGTCGCCGTCGGCGCGGGCCTGGTTGAGGCGGCCAGCATGCTGCCCTACCTCGGCGCCGTCGGGATGCTCACCTCCTCGGTCGCATCCACACCGGAGCGGCTGGCTGCGCTGGCCAGCTACGTCGTCGTCATGTGTCTGCCGGCGCTCATCCTGCTCGCGGCCAGACTGCTGCTGGGCGCACGGGTCGACGGCGCGCTTGGCAGGCTCGCCCGCTGGCTCGATCGACAGTCGAGGAACGCGATCTGGTGGGTCGTCGGCGTGGTCGGATTCCTCATCGCGAGAGACGCCGCCTCCCGACTCTGGCCAGGGTCTATGGGCTAACACCCTCGGCCCCACCCATCGTGCGCGCAACGCGGCAGGCCAGCAGGTATGCCGCCCGCGCCGGGTGCGGCCAGCGACCGGCGGGCCCTGCGGTTGTAGGCGACGCAGCATACCCATTTGTCGGGGGACCACCGCGTCAGCGACACTGGGGGGTCCAGCCGGGCGCCCGTGGCGTCCGGTTCACTGCGTCTACGGAGTCTCTCGTGCTGTCCGCCTATGTCCCCCTGTTCCGCGTCCCAGGCGCCCTGCGATTCATCGCCGGGACGGCGCTGTCGCGCGTCGGCGGGTCGATGTTCGGGGTGGCGATCATCGTCATGCTCAGCGAGCGGCGGGGGAGTTTCGGTCTCGCGGGGGCGATCTCAGCGGTCGGAGTCGGCACGCTCGCCGTCGCGGGGCCGTTCATCGGGCGGCTCATCGACAAGCACGGACAACGTCGGATCGCCCTGCCCTTCATCGTGTCGTCCGCGATCTTCGGGACCTCGGCGGCGGTGCTGTCGATCGTCAACGCGCCGGTGTGGACGATCTTTGTGGCCTATGCCCTGTCTGCGGTGTTGCCCGAGCCCGGCCCGATGTCGAGGGCGCGCTGGGCGCACATCTATCGGGACGACGCGGACCAACTGCACACGGCGATGTCCTTCGAGCAGGTCGCCGACGAGGGGTCGTTCGTCATCGGGCCGGTCGTCGCCGTCCTCGTCTCGACGCTGTGGTTCCCGGAGGCCGGGCTGCTCATCGCCGAACTGCTCTTCACTGTGGGGATGGTCGCCTTCCTCACCGCGACCGCGACCGAGCCGCCAGTCGTCGCCCACGAAAACCGGCCCGCGGGCCTCGCGATCCGCTGGCCCGGTCTGATGCTCGTTGCGACCGCGTTGACGATGACGGGGGTCATCTTCGGGTCCAACGAGGTGATCGCCGTCGCCTTCGCCGATGCGCGTGGCAATACCGGTTTTTCGAGCGTCGTCCTCGGCGGGTTCGCCCTCGGGTCGACGCTCGCCGGCATCGTCTTCGGAAGCCGGAAGTTCAACTCGACGCTCTCCCGGAGGCTGTTGCTCGCAGCGGCCGGGATGTTTGTGCTTGAAGCGCCGGCCTTCTTCATGAGTGACCTCTGGCCGCTCGCTGTGGTCATGTTCATCGCAGGGTCGGCGACCGCGCCCATGCTCATCACGAGCCTGTCCCTGGCCCAGGTGCTCGTGCCCAAGGCGATGGTGACCGAGGGGATGGCCGTCGCGATCACCGGCATCCTCATCGGCATCTCGGGAGGTGCGGCCGTGGGCGGCTGGGCGATCGAGGCGTGGGGTGCCAAGCGCGCGTATGACGTGACGATACTCGCGGGGGCGGCCGCGCTCGCGATCATCGTGGCCAGGTTCCGGCACGTCCAGCGTGCCGAACTCGCCGCGTCCGCCGAGGCCTGACCTCGCCGCGCGAGAACGCCTAGACGGCGTTCCTCGCAGCGTGGTTGGCAGAGAACCCAACCCGGACGAACAGACCTAGCATCACGACCAGACCGGTGGCTGAGACGACCGCTAACGCCAACTCTGCTTGC
>ERZ724509.724-NODE-724-length-13455-cov-13.609104_pt1 | contig 13455 bp, 17 predicted proteins | sample MGYA00376042_ERZ724509 | MGnify/ENA primary metagenome ERZ724509 (study PRJEB28724, sample SAMN07190887) | wastewater metagenome | isolation source: effluent of sewage treatment plant in Hong Hong | place: USA: Christiansburg, Virginia | collected 2016-03-01 ...
AAGCTTGGGCATTGTATAAAAACTCCTCTCCTTGTCAAACATTTTTTGAAATATCCACACCCTAAAAGAGAAGGTTAAATAACTTGGAAGAAAAGATGAAAAAAATCAGATTCTCCCTATAATGACGAATATTTATTCGAATATTTATGATTATCCCTACCGTCATCGAAAAAAGCTCATCAGGAGAGCGTGCTTATGATATCTATTCGCGTCTTCTCGAAGATCGCATCATCTTCCTCGGTACTGCTATAGATGATAGCGTTGCAAATACGGTTATTGCACAGCTTCTCTTCCTCGCAAAGCAGGATAGCAAGGCGGATATTACCCTCTATATCCAGTCACCAGGTGGACATGTGACGGCCGGACTCGCGATCTATGATACGATGCAGCATATCAAGCCAGATGTATCGACTGTATGTGTAGGTCTCGCAGCATCTATGGGCTCAGTGATTCTTGCAGGCGGAACCAAAGGAAAGCGATATGCACTCCCCCACTCAGAGATCATGATTCATCAACCTCTCGGTGGTATGGAAGGACAAGCAACCGATATGAAGATAGCAGCACGACACATAGCTCGCACAGAAGAGGTACTCTATGAGATCCTTGCAAAACATACTGGCCAAACCATCGAGACCGTTCGAAAAGATTGCGATCGTGATAACTTTATGTTCGCAGATGAGGCACTTGCCTATGGTTTGATCGACAAAGTATTGAAATAAACTCGTATGAGTATCACAAGTGCGAACCTACCGGACGATATTTCTCCACAGTGAGCTCTTTTTATGGAGGTACCACCCGAGAGAATACCATGTATCGATTCACATCTTGAACTCCTTGTTGTTCGTATACAAGAAGTAGCTCACCACCTCTGTCTTGTGCACATCATACCAGATGATATGCTCTCTGACTTTCGACATGCATGTTGCAAACATCCTGAAAGTCCGACTCTTTTTTGAGAGATTTGGGACCAATGAAATCAGCGCCATATATCAGCTCTGTCACTCGATCACATCACCCATAAACTCGCAAAGAATATACACTAATTCCCTCTTATGTCATCGCATACGCCCCTCCAAGATCTCCTCACCAAATGAGTTTCTCAAATCATCGATCAAGAATGACTCGAGAAAAAACTCAATTCCGGAAAACAACTTCGCATTAAATTCGGTATCGATCCATCTGGAACTATCCTCCATATAGGTCATATGGTACCTATTTTGAAGCTTCGCGAGTTCCAAGAGCTCGGTCATCACGTGATCATCCTCATAGGAGATGCGACGGCACAGGTAGGTGACAGCTCTGACAAAGATGCCGAGCGCCCGATGCTTGCCAGGGAAGAGACGAGAAAAAATGCCGAAGCATACGTATCAAAACTCTCGAAAATCCTCGATATCTCAAAAATCGAGATCTATTACAACAGCGAATGACTCGATAAAGTAAATTTCTGCGGTGTTGGAGAACTTGCGAAGCATTTCAGTGTTGCTGAGATGCTCGATCGTCATAATTTCAAGAAGCGTTTTGATGCTGGTATTCGTATCTCCCTCCAAGAGTTCCTCTACCCAATCATGCAAGGATACGATAGCGTGGTACTCAAAGCAGATGTAGAAATCGGCGGGAACGATCAATATTTTAATCTCCTTGCTGGTCGTACACTCCAGGAAGCATTCGGGCAAGACAAGCAATCAGTGATGACATTCGATCTCCTCATCGGACCAGACGGCAAGAAAATGTCGAAGACATCACCGAATGTGATCCCAATCGATATGGAGCCTCGTGCTATGTTTGCGAAGCTCATGGAGATGAACGATGATCTCATCCTCAACTACGCAACCCTTGCAACACGACTAAGTATGAATGAGGTTCATGAGCTCAATGCACGTTTGCAGTCAGGAGAGGATCCTCGCACTGTCAAACGAGATGTTACCATAGCTATTATGAGTATCTATCACTCTTCAGAAATAATCCAAGAAGCTCAATCCTACTACGATGCAACCATTCAAGGATGAATGCTTCCAGATGTTGCAGATCTTCCTCGAATTGAAATCACAGAAGCAACTATCGGTCTCCTCGATCTTGTCCGCAAGGCAAATTTCTTTGCAAAATCGAGCGAATGTCGCGATGCGATCGCATGAGGATCTATCAAAATCAATGGCGAAATTCATAATGATATGAGTGAAATAATCACCATTCCCAAAGAAGGATTCATTCTTCAATCTGGAAAGAAAAAATTTGTAGGAGTATTCTCTCGTTAGTGGTTTCTATTGATACTTCCATAAAAAATAGTATGCAAACGGCACACTATTTTTTATTTGGTCAGGATTTTTAAAGTTTTACATCATCAAAAACATCTGGAAGCGTTAAATATCTAATATCTATAAAATAATTCACGTGTTACAATTGCAGCAATTATGGTTACATGATTTACATAAGAGAAAGCTAACTGATCTAGAAATTTCTCGCAATCACAACACGAACATTCTCTGGATTCTTCAATTTCAGGAGATCATCTGCAAATTGTCCTTCGAATGGAATACATCTCGTTGTTGCCTTGAATCGTTCCTTGATATCGATCTCCATCTGAGGATCGCCATCCCACTCATAGAGTGCGAATTTTCCATCTTCAATAGCTCGACCAACATCTTCAAGTGTCTCACATGCGACCGTATTCTCTCTCAGACGTTTGCTGCTCGCCTCGAACAACATCTCTTGTCCTTGAGTGTGCATATGATCCACCGTGGTAGTTAACCCTGATCTCTCAATCACCACTTTTTCTCCGGAAATACGAGAGGCGACGACGCACTTTCCAGATTGGAGATCTCGCTCACCACACTCGATACGCACAGGATAGCCTGAGAGTTCAAAATCATTGATCTTTTCACCGAGTCGAGCATCACGCAGATCGAGGAGTACTTTTCCCCTTGGACCGATAACAGCTCGAAAATATTCTCCTTGCACTGGTACTTCGGTTATACCACCGACCATTTCTTCTGCGAGAGATCGAGCATAGGTATTGACCACTTCTTTATTGTCTTTTCCATAGACTGGTAGAATCATCGCCATGTATTCACTTATTCGAGGTGGGATAATCAGTCCTTTGTCATCTGAATGGGATGAAATAATTCCTCCAATCGATCGAGTAGAGAGTCCCCAAGAGGTATAATATGGATGAGAAATTCCACCATCTCGATTTTGAAAATTCACGCCAAAACCTTCCATGAATCCCTGACCAAGGAGATGGCTGGTACAGATCTGGAGTGCCCATCCATTCGACATCATCGGCTCAAATGTATAGGTTGTATCCGCTCATGCAAATTTTTCACTACTCGATTTTCGACCTGCTATACCATCAATCGCCATCAACTCACGAATCGTCTCCATATAGATATTCTGATGAATCGCGAGGGCAAATGCATTTGCATCTTCTCTCGTCTCATGCAATGTATGCCCTTCTTGCCAGTGGAATTCAGCGGTACGTAGAAATGGCCGAGTACGCTTCTCCCAACGAAGCACACTTACCCACTGATTATAGAGAAGTGGAAGATCTCGGTAGGACTGAAGGCGATTTTTGAAAAAATCACAAAAGAGGAGCTCAGAAGTTGGTCGGATAGCGAGTGGGTCTTCGAGTACCTTACCACCGCCAACAGTCACAACTGCCAATTCCGGAGCAAAGCCTTCCACATGTTCTTTTTCACGTTCAAAGAAACTCATCGGAATGAGCATCGGAAGATAGAGATTTTGAACTCCGAGAAGCTCAAGTTTCATCTGCATAGTCGATCGAATACGATCCCATATAGCTACCGACTTCGGCAGAAATGTAATGCAACCAGGTGTTGGAGAATACTCGAATAAATCAGCCGCTTTTGCAACATCGAGATACCATTGAGAATAATCTTGTGATCGAGGGGTAAGTGCCATATTACTATGATAAAAATATGATAGACTGGATAAGAAAATACTATTTTTTGAGATGATAGCAAGAAGAAAATAATAGTTTTTTCTTGTCTATTTTTCTTGGATATGAGGTTTCTTTCACCACCATGCTGAAAGATGGCAGAGAAATTTTGATAACTCTTGCCCAATATGTGTGAGTCGATAGCGAATACAGAGGGGTTCTTGGGTAACAACTACTCGCTCGACAATACCTGCCTTTTGCAAATCCTGAAGACGCATCGTGAGGATTTTCGCACTTGGCGATCAGATGCTTCGGCGAATATCATTAAAACTATCATGACCTTCAGAGAGCGTCTTGATGAGAAAAATAATCCATTTTTTACCGAGAAGCGAAAAAAGTGTTGCTGTCTTAGGACAGGAATCGTGTGCAGATCGTACCATATTTGTATAATACCTTATTTTCACGATTTCAGGATAGTTGTCAAAATGAAAAAATGTTCCCTCTGGAATAAATGATGAATTAAATCATTATTTGTCATTTCCATGAAGATGGATGACTATAGAAAATGTAGCAAATCACATGGATGCAATGAGTTGTGAATCTACCTTTTTCTTTTACAGAGAAGATTATAAAATAGTTAAGAAATCCTTCTAAAAATATACAACACCATAAATCCAAAACTCATCCACTCAAAATACACACCGTCTCGTGTGTATTTTTGTATTTTGTTTCAAAGTATGATGAAATAAGAGTAATTCATTTTACCATGCTATGTTTTCATTTTCTTCAAAGAAGATTTTATCGAAACTCTTATCACTCTTGAATAATAGTTTCTCAGCACTCAAGATTTCTGGAAGAAATATCTATAACCACTCTGCCTTCACCCTCACAGAACTCATAGTAGTTATCACCATACTCTCTATCCTCTCAGTGATAGGGTTTGTAGTGATGAGTCATCAGTCATCAGTGGCAAGAGATGGAAAGAGAATCAGTGATATTAAGACATTGTCAGAGAGTGCAAGAATTACGAGTGCACAGCTACGTCTTCTTCCTACTCCTATAGCAGATAGTATAGCTTTGAGTGTGAGTGGAACATTCATTGGATACCAAGGATTCATGAGTACTGCTCTCGTGAATCCTCTTGGGTATGGATCAGATAAGATCTTTGATCCAAAAGACAATATTCCTTATACCTATCGAGTCAATCAACACTACGATAGCGCTCAGTTCATGGCATACCTTGAGAATCCAAGGTTTGAGAGGAGTATTGAGATTGCGAAGAATCAGTTTCTTAGAAATGAGGAAGTTGGAATGAATGGAGGATGATTTGATGGAAATCAAGGAGTTGGGATGAATGGGTTTGGAGGATGATTTGATGGAAAGAAGATACAAGAGATTGCTTCGCAATCTCTGACTTCTGCTCTATCTTCCACTCTTTCTTCTACTCTCCCTTCTCTCTTCTCTCAAGCTTACGCCTTAGATAGTAGTACTACTGATCTCTCTTCGAGATATCCGTATTCTGCAGGAGATAGACTTGGTATCTTTGTGAGTAAAGGAAGTAATCAACCTCTTCAGAATGGAGTAACAGGTACAGGAAGTAGAGATATCTCTTTGAGTGATGCAAGTACGCTTGATATCATAGTAGGATCTTCGTGAGCTGATGGATATGTATCCACAGATATCTCTACTTGATCTCTTCTCTCTCTGAAGGATGGAAGCTTTGATGAGAAGGCACTCTTGGGGATGAATGGTGGGAGTAGTGGGGGTGGATCAGGTTCTGGGGGTGGTGATTCTGGTGGAGGTGGAGGATGACCGGTAAGTCATATACTTACTATGGGAGAATATAGTGTGCAAGGAAATACCTATTATGGATATATAGGGCCTCTGACTATAAGTGCATATGCAAGTTTCTGAGTGAACGTTGTCACTGTTACTCCTGGATCACTCGTAGATGATACTGTTGATGGGTATGTGATTGACGCGATTCTCTTAGCGGGTGATTCTCAGAATTATCAGCCACTTTTTACTGTGCTTGCTGGCGGTACGGATATGCCATCGAATGTATCATACCAGACTCCGTATGCGAATATGGATTGTACTCCACAGCCAAGTTTTCTCGATATTACTCCTTATAATTGTACAGGATCCACGGTATATACTGATTTTTATGTATGATCGCAACATGATTTGGGGATAACAATAGGTGCGATCCCACTCGTATTACCAAGTATTCCAACATGACTCGCCCTTACTCCTATTGATAGTGAAATATGAATAGTGTGGAATAGTGCAAGCAATGTAGACACCTATACTCTTGCATGGTCTGATAATTACCTGAGTGGAAATCCAACCTTTACTGAAATAAGTGGTATTAGTGGAACATGATACACCCATACTAATCTTACCAATGGTACCTATCTTTGTTATAAGGTGCGTGGAGTGAATACTAATGGTCCAGGTGAGTACTGAATACCAAATTGCACAGCACCAGATACATTACCAGCTGTACCTACCAATGTCAGCGCATCATGAATTATAGCAAATAGTATCACACTCTCTTGGGATGCTATTGCTAATGGTCAATGAAGTTTTGATATTGAATATTCCACGGATGGAGTGAATTTTACCGATGTTTGAAATTTCTCTGGTGGTGGAGGAACTCGACAGTATTCACATAACTTATTATCGGGGGGTACTACTTATTATTACCGTATACGAGCAACAAAAGCATATGGTATAGTAAGTGCGTGGTCTGATATTGTGAGTGCGGTAGTTAGAACGCCATTCCTTATGTCCCCTACGAACATAACGAACGCTCCTATCAACACGGATATTATCTCAAATATTGTCACAGCAAGTGATGTCTCAACACCTGTTTATCTCTTTGTTTCTGGTATATCTGCAACAAACATTTCACTACCAATCCCCAGTGTTGAATTTCGAGTCAATGGAGGAACTTGGGTTACTAGCGCGTATATTAGCAACGGAGATCAGATCGAGTATAAAACACAGATCAATCGTTATAATGCTAGCATGACTATTAGCATTAATTTTGGTGGACAGATAAGCTCGTGGAATATCACTTCTTCTTATGGACCACCATCTCTCACGATGCCACTCAATATCACTAATGCTACTATTAGTGCCGACATTATTTCAAATATCGTCACAGCAAGTAATATCTCTACTCCTGTACCACTCAGTGTCAGTGGTGCTGAGTTTCGAGTGAATTGAGGAGCTTGGGTAACATCTGCAAATATTAGCAATGGAGATCAGGTGGAGTACAAGACTCAAGTAGCACAAACTGAAGAGAGAAAAGTAGTTGAAATCAACTTCAATGGAAATAGCTCTCAATGGATAGTAGATGCTTATTCGTGTTTTAGTTTCTCAAATGGTACAATTACGAATTATAGCAACTCTTGTACAAAAGATGTAGTCATACCATCCAAAATTTGGAATCAAGATGTTACTAGCATTGGCAATTTGGCATTCGCTTCAAAATTTTTAACATCCGTTACGATGCCAGATAGTATTCTTGCTATTGGGAATAGTGCATTCATTGGGAATCAGCTGACATCAGTGACTATTCCTGAAAACGTTATCACTATTGGATACTCTGCATTTGCGGGCAATCCATATGCCCCACTTACCTTTAATCGTCTTACTTCCATTGTTATTCCAAATAGTGTAATTACCATTGATAATGGAGCATTCCAATACAATCAACTCACTTCCCTGACCCTTTGAAATAGTTTGACATATATTGGTGGTGGTGCATTTGCATATAATCAACTCACTTCAGTGACGATTCCAAGTAGTGTGACGAGTATTGGTAATTCTGTATTTTATAATAATCAACTCACTTCGGTGACGATTCCAAGTAGTGTGACGAGTATTGGTAATTCTGCATTTTCTTCCAACCAACTCACTTCGGTGACGATTCCAAGTAGTGTGACGAGTATTGGTGATGGTGCATTTTCTTCCAACCAACTCACCTCAGTGAGCATTCCAAGTAGTGTGACGAGTATTGGTGTCGGTGCATTTGGTATAAATAATTTAACTTCTGTGACCATTCCAAATAGTGTGACGAGTATTGGTAATTCTGCATTTTCTTCCAACCAACTCACTTCGGTGACGATTCCAAGTAGTGTGACGAGTATTGGTAATTCTGTATTTTATAATAATCAACTCACTTCGGTGACGATTCCAAGTAGTGTGACGAGTATTGGTAATTCTGCATTTTATAATAATCAACTCACTTCGGTGACGATTCCAAGTAGTGTGACATATATGAGTGAGTTTGCATTTGCATATAATCAACTCACTTCAGTGACGATTCCAAACAGTGTGACGAATATTGGCGCCAGTGTATTCAGGAACAACCGACTCACTTCAGTGACCATTCCAAACAGCGTGACGAGTATTAGTAGCAGTGCATTTGCATATAATCAACTCACTTCGGTGACGATTCCAAACAGTGTGACATATATTAGTGAGTTTGCATTTTCTTCCAACCAACTCACTTCGGTGACGATTCCAAGTAGTGTAATGAGTATTGGTAATTCTGCATTTTCGTCCAACCAACTCACTTCAGTGACGATTCCAAACAGTGTGACGAGTATTGGTGGTGGTGCATTTCAGGGAAATCGACTCACTTCAGTGACGATTCCAAACAGTGTGACGAGTATTGGTGGGGGTGCATTTAATTTTCAAGATTACTCATCAGGAAATGGTACCATATATGGTCCATCATCTGGGTATGTAAAAGATACTTATTCCACTAACTCGAATTCACAGTTTGATAAAGTGAAACTTCCGAATTATGTGGATATATACTAATAAATCCCTCAGTATGAGGGATTTATTTTTTGGTAAGAAAACTATTCAACAACCGGTGGCTGCATATCTTCAATCACAAAATCTTTTATTGGAGAATAGAAATCAAGCTCTTTCTTATCTACTTCTGATATAAGAAGGGGAACAAGTTCATCAAGTCTTACTTCTCGTTGTGTTCCGAGTTCCATATTCTTGAGCTGACAGATACCATTTTTTGCCTCCATAATACCGATGATCGCTACATAGGTTGCTCCGAGACGATTCGCCTTCTTCATCTGAGTTTTGATCGACGGAGTGCCAAGTGAAATAAGAGCATTCAATCACGCTTCCTGAGCTGCAATATTGAGTGGAAGCGCGAGTTTTGTTGCATCCTCACCAAGTTGGATGATATAGAGGTGGGTTTTGTCTTTGTTACGAAGCTTCACCCCACGGTCCATGATTGCCTCTATGAGGCGCTCACATCCCATACCAAATCCTACTGCTGGAACAGCAGTCTTGTGTCCGAGTGATTTTGAGAGTCCATCATATCGTCCACCACCACCAAATGCATCTTGTGTGCGACCTGATCCGTCTACCCATTCCCAAACCGTATGAGAGTAGTAATCAAGACCTCGAACGAGGGTATGATCCTCTGTGTAGGGAACACCAAGAATATCCAAGTACATTTTCACTTTTGCGTAAAATTCCTTGGATTCACCCTTGAGGTAGCTCTCCATCTTTGGTGCATGCTCGAGGAGTCCACGAACTTCTGGATTCTTACTATCGAGAAGTCTGAGAGGATTTGTCTCGAGACGAGCAATATCTGTCTCATCAAGAATATGACGCTTATTCTCGAAGAAATCTCGTAAATCAAGGAGATATTTTTCACGTTCTTTCTCATTGCCGAGAGAGTTGATCTTGAGTGTATATTCGCCTTTGAGTCCTATGGAATCAAGCATTCGACAACCAATATGCATCATCTTAGCATCGAGCACTGGATCTTGTTCTCCAATAATCTCAGCGCCGATCTGATGAAACTGACGATAGCGACCTTTTTGGGGTCGATCGTAGCGAAAATGGGGCTCAATATAGTAGAGATACACCGGCTGAGATTCATCGAGCATGTTCGTGAGATATGATCGCATCACACCAGCCGTTGATTCTGGCTTGAGTGCGAGACGTCGCTCTTTGCGGTCATCAAAACTGTAGAGTTCCTTTGAGACAATATCCGAAGAATTCCCAGCTGATCGAGTAATGAGTTCTTCAAATTCAATAACTGGCGTAGAAATACGAGTAAAACCATTTTTACGAAACTCGTGACGGGCAACTTTCTTGAGAAATGTAAAGTATCTCTGGTATTCACCGAAGATATCCTGCATTCCACGAACTGTTTGAAGCATTGTGGAAAAATAAAAAACAAAGGTAATATCGAATATACGCATTTTCCTCTGTTTTTCAAAAAAGAATCATTTTATTTGCTTTGTTTTCATAAAAATTCAAGCAAATAAAAACCCGCTCTATAGAAGAGCGGGTTAAGAGTCATGACACAGTAGCTATGCGGCAACCGAGAGATGTGCCTTCGGACGGCGTTGACTACGAGATACAGAATGCTCGCGCTGGACACTATGGGGGATAAAAAGATCATCCCAATTCCGTTCCGCATCCTTCTTGGCAACCTCATTCATCTGAATACCTTGCTCACGCAAGGCAAAGTAGGCACCAAGATCCAGCTTTTTACCGGAGATAATCACCATTGACATCACATTGCTTGTAGCAATTTCGATATCTACTTCTTTTCGTTGTCCGAAAAAGTTGGGATTGTCCGAAAAAAACTGCCTTACCGATGCAGCGGTAATAATACAACCACTGCACTGAAACGTTGCTTTATTGATCGAAGCCATTAGGGCTACCCTCTAGCATTTCTTGTGTTTTTGACCGCAATTTCTTGTGGTCTCCTTGTCGTCTTGATTTGGGCGACGGACGGTATTATTTCTTAATGAGAAATTTTGTCAAATAAAAATCCTCGGAAAACCGAAGATTTTTGTGTGATGTACATTTCATGAGATTGCTTCGTAGAGTTGCAATCCAAAAAGCTGTACGGGGCGAAAGTAATGTTTCAGCAAACGCTTTGCCACATTTAGGCGACGTCTACCACTCTGAAGCAAAAATTTCAGAGCATTTTCCTTGGTAAAATAGCAAATAGCACCTTTACCAATTTCAAGATATACAGCACCACAAATGACACGAACATTACTACGACGATACGGCACATGATGATCCTGAAGTACTTTACGGAATGCAAGCACTTGTGGACCAAAATGGCGGTATTTATTAGTATGGCTATCCAGAAGGTGTGTATTCATAGTTTTATCCTCCTCAGATGAAAAACAACCTTGAACCGTGATTATGAAAAAATTTCTGAAAATTACAAGATTATTTTTTCACCCGTGTGTATGTCTCATATGCCTGTACACTCACCATCTCTCACGTCTCGAATATATATGCTGTCAGCTCTCATCCATAAGCACACCCCGTATCAATACCGACCGTATTCGCAGTAATATGGAGTCACTGTTGTGCCCAGTGTCCATAAATCACCTTCTTCGATCCTCGGTAAAGCTGATGCCAAGGTGGATTCTCGAGATCATCCAGATCTATCCCAAGTTCATCCCACGTGCGAATATTGAGAAGAATTTTCTTTGCCGTATCAGCAGGATCGTTGCCTGGCTCAAGTCCAGCATGAACTGCAATCCACTCATCAGATTCGATATAAATTGGTGTTCGCATATACCATTGGTGCGCTTCTGGGCTCATAGTTTCCTTGTAGGTTTCATATTTGAGCGGACCAAAGTAATGTCGTAGATGTGAGTGTTTGAAGAATTGCTTATACGCTTCATCATGATTTCCGCGAACACATTCAAATCCACTCTCATAGATATATTGCACGGTCTCAGCAGAGTATGGTCATTTGTTGATGAGGTCTCACAAGAGTATCACGCGATCTTCCGGAGTCAGAGCAAGCTTCAATACAAGATCCTTGAGCTCCAAGAGACAACCATGAACGTCGCCAATAAAAATAGTTCGCATAGAAAAAATTATTTTGTCATTGTATCTAAATTGATAAAAAAAATACTTTACATAAATAATTAAATATCTATTATACATAAAATTACAAACCATATCTTTGTTGATTTTTTTATTAATTACTCCTTGTTGTTATGCTTTATAATTCAGAAATATGAAAAGAGCCGATCGAAATTAAATGATTATTGGAACAATATCTGGAAGAACACCCAACTCATAATCTTGATGAAGAAATCTCTTTAAGTCTCATGAAAATTTTTGGAAATGAGTTCTTTCCAAAAACATGGAAAAAATGACTTTCGACTGAACAGGCGCAGACTAAATTTGTGCATATTTTTCGAGCTATTCTGATCAAATATATCGATAACGATACTCAAATAAATACGAATGAATATCTCATTGCTTTATCGGATCTTTTTTCGAATGAACATAATGATGGTGTGATCGACGAAGAAAAACCTATGCGCAACGCGATAGAGTCTCTACAAAAATTTCAAAATATATCTTCACAGCTTATAAATACATGCCCCCTCCGTCCACGAGTTCAAACTATCATCCTTCGCATTCTCTGATATAAGAAAAACATGTCGATGAAATATCAGCCGCTCTGAGTCCAAACTTTCCAGCAAATGCTTCATGGAAAAGTCATTCGAAGTGGAATTCCCTTTATTAGATCGGATACATCTGATAAAACCTTCGCACAAATTCGCTGAGAAAAATAATCTGATTTACAGATTATTTTTCAAGAGGAAATGTCGATCTCAAATTATCTACATCACCAGCACCAAGCAGTAGAATAACGGAAGAATTTGGAAATGTATGATCATAGTATTCTAGATATCTCGCTGTTTCTTCGAGTCATTGACCATGTTGTATCTGTGAGTAGCGAGGCTTGAGAGTAGCGATCAGTCGATCCATCGTCATATATTCTATATCTTCTGCTTTATCCCGAGAAAAATAAATATTCGGAATCATGAGTTCGTCTGCATCATCAAATGCTGTCGCAAATTCTGAAAGTAGTTCTCTGGTGCGTGAGTATTGATGTGGTTGAAATATGACAAAGAGTTTGCGATCTGGGTATTTTTCCTTGATTGCTTTCAGTGTCGGCTTGATCTCCTCAGGATGATGCCCGTAGTCAGACATGAGAATATTACCATTCTGTGTCTCACCAATCACCTCAGAACGTCTCCATGAACCCTGATATGATTCCAGACCTGAGACGAGTGTCTGACTATCGAGCTCAAGAATACGACCAACAACATAGGCAAGCTCCGCATCATGTTCGAGATGATCACCTGGTACTTGGAGATTCCACGATGATGGAAGATCTTCAAAATGTGTTTCTCCATCTCGGGTTGTTGCTATCTTTCCTTCGCCAACCATCACGGGAATAGGGAGTCATGCAGTATCAGCTCATGCATAGATACGGTGATAGAGTTCCTTACTGTGTTCATCATCCCATCTCATTACAACATACCCTCGAGTTTGACGAATAATCGACTCAAACGCAGAGAAATAGTCATCAAGGTTTTTGTAATAGTCAAGATGATCAAGATCAATATTCGTAATGATAGTGATATACGGATGGTATGCTAGAAATGATCGCTTGTACTCACATGCCTCGATCGTGAAATATTGCGATGATTCAGAATTCCAGAAATTCG
>ERZ724509.725-NODE-725-length-13434-cov-3.996338_pt1 | contig 13434 bp, 20 predicted proteins | sample MGYA00376042_ERZ724509 | MGnify/ENA primary metagenome ERZ724509 (study PRJEB28724, sample SAMN07190887) | wastewater metagenome | isolation source: effluent of sewage treatment plant in Hong Hong | place: USA: Christiansburg, Virginia | collected 2016-03-01 ...
CACCAACATCTGTGTGAACTGGTATGTTGGTAGAAGTTCTATCGAATCTTCTTCTATCTGGAAAGGACTCTATAGCGAGACACATAACAACTTGTTCTTTGGGGATGACCGTCTTTTTGTTTATTGGAACTCCTGGTATAGAAGAGGTCCATCCAATTTGTTTAATGGTAGAAGGAGGACTTTGTTCTTCTATAGCTGGCAGGAGAATGTTTTTATAGTTTTCTCCTTTGAACAGGTAGACAGGAATTGAACTCTTTGTTTGGTATAAGAATCCTACTTTGAACATCTCTTTTTTTTGTTTTTTGTTCTTGTGGTCCACATACCATAAGTAGACTTTGAATATCTTATATTTGTTCTAAAAGGAACTAAGGTATGATTGGTGTACTTATTTTTATGGGACGTTTATCTTCGTTGAAGACATTGATAGGAACTGGTGGTTCTAGGTTAGTAGACTTAAAGAAGAAGATAGATGAAAAGTCTGTAGACGTACTTGTGAACTTAGCCAAGACGTTAGAAGCTTCTTCGGAGTTACAGGAACTAGGAACGCAGACATATGAGGAGCTTAAGCCTCTTTTGGTAAACGAGCTTGTTAACTTTGCGTTTCCGAAGAAGAAGGAGTTGTTGCCTGGGTGTTTGTGTTACTACAGACCGAGTTTAGCTAGTCCGGTAGTAACCAAGTCTCAGTACAAGAACAAGTCATCGTTCATGGCATCTACGTCTTTCTTGTACAAGTACGGAGGAGTTTACGAGTCAACGTTTTACACGGCAGTATTAAAGTCTCATGTATATAACTCTGTTATGGGAACTCCAGAAGGATCTGTTGTAATGTTTCTTGGATATCTACCAGACTCAAAGTTGCACACGGAGACTGACCTAAAGCCTGCAATTGATTATTCTCATGGAGGAGGTACCTGGGTTTCAAGGATAAAGGAGACGGACTTTCTTCAGTCTAAGTGTGAGGTACTAGTAGGAGAACAAAAGTTGATACTTGGATTTCCTAGACTTCCCTGGGCACGTCACATGATTCCTGACGACATTCTTATTCCCTTGTAATCTTTTTTGTACTTTTTGTCTTGTATGAACCATACATACACTCATATGCGTTCTAACCCAAAATACAAAATAAGAATCAAGAACAAAGAAACCAAGACATCTTGGACAATAACCGTTCTTAGAAAAGAAGATCCCTTTGACTTAGAAGACTCTTCTTCCGTTAGAGGAACTTCTGTTTCCGAAGAAGTAGTTCAACTTCTTGAAGATTCTGACTTGGTTTCAAACATAAAAGAAATTTGTGAGTCCATCCTTGACATGGAACCTTCTGAGATATCCTGGAATGAAAAGATTCTCAAGATAAACTTTGAGGACTGTGACTCTGACTATGCTGTCATAGAGGTCATTGAAGCCATCAGGGAACACCTAGAAGACGTTCTTGACTCATGTGTGACCGAAGACCCAGAGGAAGACTAACAAGCCCTAGAATGGTTTATAGATATTCTACGTGAAGACTTGTTATGGAAGTTGTTCAGGAACTTCTTGAAACCACAGAAGGAATAGTTCTGCTGACTCAAGGATAGCAATTTTGTTTCCATTTACTAGAAGAAGAACTGACGTGTGAGGATTCCAGGCTACGGAGTAGTTTAGACTTATTGGAGCAGAACTCTGAATAAACTTTAGAACCATGACCGTGTCTCTTGTAGTTATGAACATACCTTTGGCATATGGGTCTTCTTTTCTAGAAGTTAGATTATAGTTACTCAACCACACGTCATCAACTGGTTTATACAGCTTTCCTACATAAGCTTTAGATGAACCATCTTTTTGTGTGAATTCGGTAAGTTCTAGTTTTTTGCTTTTTGACTTAGCCATCAACGTTAACAACTTGATAAGAAGAAAGAAACTCTTCTAGACTTGAGAATACATCTGTTGCCCAGAGTTTCTCTCTATAGAGAACATAAGCAATATATCCTTTTAGTTCTTTAGGAAGAGGACTGCTAGAAGCATTATTGATAGAGCTTATGTACTTCTTTGTTGTTTTGACAACCGACTTTGATGGTTCTGGACTAACGTATCTTATGAACTGAGGTTGTTTGAAAAAGTGAACTACCATAACTACATCTCCTGGAAGAAGAGTTATGTATGAATCCTTTGCTACAATCTGATGATGATACACGTCATCAGATGAGTTTTTAATTGCATCTGAATCTAGAAGAAAGATAAGTGGCTTAACAAGTTTGTTTGCAAGGTCCCTCGGCGAAGACTGCTTTAGTCTAATCAAGTCTCCTGGTCCTGGAGGAACTAAAACGTTTGGAGCAACTAGACTTGAAGGCATACCACTAAGTAAGGTAACCCTTATAGAATTTCCATCTTAGGCTTTACTTTGGCTTCCACCTGTGTCTAGGAACAAGTTTAAGTTTACTAGACGTATCAACATAACCCTCACCACCTGCCGCATCGCCTGTAGATGCAACAACGTCAGATTCAGCAGAATCTAGTTGTTCTATGATAGAGTTTTTTGCTGTCATAATATCTGTTACAAGTTGTAGAATAGCTTCCAAGCCATCTAGGTTTTCTTCCAACTTAAACAAAATCTTTTGTTGTTTGTTTGGACTGATCTTTGAACTAGGAGAAGCGATCCAGTCTACAAACTTATCTGAAGAAATCTTTGTTAGGTTTCCACCTCTGCTCATTTGGTTTACAAAGGTGTACATGATTGCAGACATATCAGACAAACCTGGAAGAGGTTGAAGAAAGTCATCAACTGCTGAACCCTTTGATGAAACTAGTCCCTTAATTTGTTCTAGAGTTTGTGTGTCTACTTTGGTTTGATGAGAAGTATATGTCTGTCCAAGAACAACTACGTCTTTAGAGTTTAGTTGAGACACGTTAGACACAGGAGATCCAGACTTGTCTCCAAAGTTCTTGTATGTTGTGTGAGCAACTACTCCAACAGATGAACCAACCATTCTTCTACCAAGTTCCGACTGAGTGTTTACTGTATATGTAACCAAGTTTGGTGTAAAGACAATGGAACCATCTTGGTTTTGTTCAAATGGTTTTCCTGGATAATAAAGAAGGTCCCCAAAAACAAATCCAACAAAACTTGGAGACGTTGCTGACTTGAGAATGTCAAACACCTGAGCCATGTCAGAACCAAACTGTTGTCTCCATGGTTCTCCCTTTCCAGAAGAAGTTATGAAAGACTTTAGGTCTTCAGAATTTGAAGACTTGTTTCTTCCCCAACCATTCTTTCCAACCATAACAAACTCACCTGTTTCAGGGTCGTTTCCCCAATATATTGTTGGGTTTCCATCCCACTTAATACTAAGTGTCTTTGAGTCTTGTCCAAGGTTTTCTAAAGTTTGAACTGCTCTCATGGCTCCGACAGAACCATCAATGAACACCAAGTCTTCAAGGTGATTATATTCTCTTCCTACTACAGCTGCTTCTGTAACAACTCCACTTGGAAGTCTACCAGATGAAAATCTTCCTCTTGCATCTCGTGCTCTTTGTTTGGTAGTTTTTATTTCTTGTACCTGGTCATCAAGTTCATCAAGCAAGTCTTTCATTGCAAAACTCATTTTAGAACTTTTGGCTTTTTTAACAAACGTATCTAGTTGAACAACAAGTTCATCTTTTACTGCATCAGGACCTTTTGTAGTTTGCAAGTAAGCAAGCTTGGAAGCAAACCCAACTGCCTTCTTAATGTTTTGAAAAAATCCCTCTTGAATGACAAGTTCATTTTTTATGTTGCCTAGTTCCTCTTGTAAAATAGATTCAACTAGAATAGCAATGTCAGAGTCTTTGGAAACAGTCATGGACTTAAATAGGAAACGCCGAGAAAAACATCCCGGCGTTCTAGTTTTAGTTTTGAGTCAGAGAACTCAGTAACTTCTAAAGTTTCCGTTATCCTTCTTCATCTTACATGCAAGGTCGCCAGGACGAACAATGTCTAGCGTTCCAGTTTCCGTGATAACCCACAAAACCTTTGCACCCTTGATCTGACCCATGACTGGAGCGTAACCGTCCGTGAGGATAACAACGCCAGACCAATTTGGATTCTTAGGATCGTTACAGAAGTTAGCGACTGCATCGAAGTCCGTACCACCGCAACGAGTACGATGAGGCTTAGGGAAAGGCTTTCCCTTCTTCCAAACTGTATGACTGTTTTCATCAACCTGAGTATCGAAGTGGAATACATCAATCTCGGTTTCCTTTGCAAGTCCTTCGATTTCTCCAAAGAGCATTGCAATGTCCTTGTCACTCATAGAACCAGACTGGTCAATGAAACAAGCAAACGTGCTCTTGTACTTACGCTTAACACCAGGGTTAATGTACGGAAGCTTCTTGTTGATTCGCTTCATGGTGCTTGAACGTTCCTTAGAACGAACACGACCAAAGAAGCTCTTTACGATGTTTCTCCAGTCGATTTCTCGACTAAGCATCTTACGAATCCACTCTTGGATCTCTTGAGGAGTGTTACCCCAAGAGTTGTTTTGGTCAGCACGCATTGCGCCTTCACCAACAAGTTCACGAACTCGCTCACGAATTTCTTCCTTGACTTCTTCTGGAATGTCTTCCCAACCAGAGTGGTCGTCCATCGTTCCAACATCACCATTCAGACCAATGGTCAAATCACCCTCATCGTGATTGTTATCTTGCATCAACTTGAGAAGTTCAGCAAAGTAGTGATCCGAAGCCTTCATCTTTGGAGCGTTGGCAATGTAGTCTGCATAGATGCCTTCAACAGGCTTACCCGTAGCAGGATCAATGTTACGATGACCTGGAATCAAACAAAGAGTTGGAAGGTTGTCCTTGCCAATGATTGAGTTGATTGCAAGGTCAGTTGCCCAGTTCCACAAGGTGGCAAGACGTTGGTCACCGATAGCACGAGTGAAAATGTGCTGAAACACCAAGTGATAAAGTTCGTGTCGAATAACTCCGGCACGCTGTAGCTTGTTTAGCTTTCTCATGAAACTTGGATTGAATCCAAGAACAACGTCATAGGCATTACCGTTACGTCGAACACCAACATAAGCCGTAGGAACAGAGAAGTCAGCACGCTTTGAAACACCGATGGAGATACCTCCAAGGAATGATTCATCCAAGAACAACTGAGTAAAGTCTGGCTGGAATTCACCTTCGTAATACTTGGCTTGTTCAAGCCTTGAAATGACAATCTTCAAAGCCTTGGCTTCGTCTACGTCTTCCTTTGGAAGTTTGACAGGAGGAACTTGCTTTCCTAGAGCTTCTGCCTTTTTAACAATTTCTTGAAGACGCTTCTCAGCTTGAGCCTGAGTAATGTCTTTGTCACTTGAGTAGTCGTTTAGTGTGATTTCGTCGGTCATCGTAATGTTGTTTTATTGTAGAGAAAATTGTAGGTTCCGAGTACGTTGCTCGTTCAACTTATACCAACTATAGCATCTTTGGTAGCTTGTTTAAAGCATTATGGGATTTTAGTTAGTATATCTTATATTACCGTGGAAGACTACCATATAGAGTAAGTAATACCTTGGTGACTAGACTTAGAGATGTGACACTTCATTGCCAAGAATAGTGTTTGATTATACCGATTGACTTGGAATAAACTTTATTTGAAATAAAACCTTATTGGAGTTAAATGTGAGTGGCTGGTGTGTTATTGTTAATTCATAGGAAGACGGGACACGACAAGAGATACGAAGTCTTCTTCACTACAACAACCGATTCTATCGCAAACAAAACTATTCACGAAAAGCAAAAAGAGATATGTCAAATTCTATCGCACATCCAGTATCTATGGAAAGTTTCCAAAGCCTTGGCACCAAGTTGTCACCAGACGTAACCTTGTGTGTTCGTGGTCGTCACGCTGTTGGTAAATCTGAGTCAGTATACCAGATTGCCTCAAAGCTCCGACACGACTTCTACAAGTCTGATGAGTGGATTGCCATTCGCAACAACAAGAACAACAACCTTCCTCACGAGTTGAAGGAACACACGTATGAGGACGGCATTCCCGTTATTGAGCGTCGTCTTTCTCAAATGTCGGAAGGTGACATCGTTGGTCTTCCCTTCATGAACAAGAACCTTCGTACGGGTGCAAACTCTACGTCGTTCGAGCCTTGTGACTGGTTGATGCTTGCAACCGAATTCCCTGTGTTGCTTTTCTTGGACGAGCGTAACCGTGCTCTTGAGGGCGTGAAGCAGGCAGTTTTCCAGCTTACTGACTCAAAGGCTTTCTATGGCAAGAAGCTGCACAAGGATACTCGTATCATTGTTGCTGAGAACACTGGCGATGCCTATCAGGTTGAGCAGTGTGACCCTGCCGAAGTTTCACGTTGTGTAACGGTTCAGTTGGAGCCTACACTAGACGAGTTCCTTGCTTATGCAAAGAACATCTGTAACGATGCAACCATCGAATTCATTCGTGAAGGTGGAACGGCAGTGCTTGAACACCTTCAGGGTTTCGAAGCAAACAAGAAGTATCCCGATCGTCGTGCTTGGGTAAAGCTTGATGCAGAAGCATCCAAGCTTGGATTGTGGGAAGATCCTTCAAATCCCATTTTCTACACAATGTGCTGCGCCTTCATTGGTACAGAAGTTGGAACGAAGTTCGCTAACTTTGTTCGTAACCGTGACCGTAACGTGTCTGCTAAGGACATTCTTACCAACTGGACAAAGGCAAGAACCAAGCTTGCTGGTCGAAAGGATGGAGACATTTCCAACCAGAGTTACATCGCTTGCTGCGGTAAGCTTAGTGACTACGTTGAGAAGTTGACCGCTCCTTTGTCGGAAGATGAGTCTGTAAACCTTGCTCTCTTCATGTGGGATGTTCCGTCTGAGCCTCGTTTGCAACTTTTCTCGAAGTTGACCACGAGAACTGACTTGATGCTTCGTCTACACAAGTTGATTCGTCCTCTAGTTGTTGGAACCGCAAACGGTTTGGACATCAAGGAAATTCAGATGCCTGCTGAGCTTGTTGCTGCGCTCGCTGGTAAGAGTGGTTCTAAGGCTGCTTCCTCAACAAAGGAATCGGTTGAAGATGAGACAACTCCGCGCAAGCGTGGTGGTCGTCGATAGTATGTTGTAAAAGTGCATCGTCAAGGAATTTATCATAAACAAATAAAATTCCTTGACGATGTTGTGCTTTCTTGGCATTTGTCATCTATCTATTTGTAGGAGATGAAACTTCAATGTCTGACAATCTTCCTGAGACTGATCCACTTGTAAGGCTTCAAAAAGAAAACTTTGATTTACGATTGAAGTTTGAAGCTCTAGAAAAAATTGTTTCAGAGGTTACACCAGAACTTGAAGGCTTGACTTTAGAGGCAAGAATCAAAGCTCTAAAAACAAAAACTCTCAACTTGTCAAAAGACAAACTGAGACTTAGTATCCTTGTTAGTTACATTAGAAAGTTATTGGTTTCATCAACCATTTCAGGTGAAACTGAACATAACTTGGATCAAGCAAAAAAACTTCTTGATGAAGAGATTTACAAGAAGTAAAGATGTCCACACGCTATGTAGCGGACTGGTCGTCCGGCGCCGTCTTATAAGCGGTTTTAGGGTGGGTTCGATCCTCACACATAGCACTAAATTTTTTCTTTTCAAAGAAACTAAAAAATGCCAAGACCAAAAACTACAAAAATTGAGTCTCCAGCTAAGAAACCAAAAAAGTCTAAAGACGTAGTAGAAGAATTCTTTGAAGAAGAACAAGAAACAGACGAATTAGTTGATGACTTGATAGAAGAGACTTCTGGTAAGAAGGTTACATTCAAGAACCTGAAACTTGAGAAGTGTTCTGAGCAAGAAATAAAAGACTACGTAGGAATTTCCATCGATGCTCTGTATAGAGTAAGAAAACTTGACGTAAGAATTCTTTTGGTAAACGGCAGAAAAGCTCTGATTGCTCCAATGGGAGAATACCAGAAGCTTGACAGACTAAATGTTTCTCTTGTCAATAGAGTAGTTGTAGAACTACTCGGTAAGGGTTGACTATTACAACTATTTAGTTGTATGTGGTTTACTCTCGATACTTCCAAAATACTTTGTGAGGTAAGTGACTTATATCAAAGTAAGTCTGATGACTTTCCTAATAAGAAGTCTGCTCGCATTGGTGCAAATATTGTGTTTGATGTTCCTTCAAACATGGAAGTGTTGTTTCATGCTTCAAACAAAACTATTCAAGTAAAGTTTTTCTACTATGCTGGTGGTTCTGAAACTCAAAAACAATCTGCTTTAAGAAACGCCGTTTCTGAAACAGGAAAAACATCAGACAGACTGTTCTCAATCTCAGCTAAGAATCTAAATTCTCTCAAACATGGAATCAGTGAACTCATTCTTGGTTCTTCTAGAGTAAGAACAGAATTAAACTTAAGGTCCTGTTTGAAAGCTTTGGACGTTTACGAAAAAGACTTTAAACATCTGATAGTTTCTGATATTATAGAAGTAACCCAAGGACAGAAGCTAGAAATGATTCTGTCAACCTTTGAATCTGAGGACCTAGAAAACTTTCAAGCACTTCTTGAATCATTCTCAAATATGGGATTCAAAGAAGTAGAACAAGTATCAAATGTTCTTGATATGTTTTTGAATAAAACAAATGGCTAAAAAAGAATCACCTGACTCTGAGATGAGTCCAGAAATTTTTGCTGAACTCTTGAACTACATGGACAAGAGACTTGCTGCATTGATGGTTCTAAGTTACTTGGGAAACAAGAAGACTAGAGACATGACCGTACAAGCATTGTATGAAGTTGAATACTTCAATGCAAAGAGAAAACAAATTGAGTCTCTAGAAGACGACACAAAACAAAAAGCAATTAAAGACCTTCGTAAAAATGGATTCTTGATTTCATGACTACTTCTACAACTACTACTCCTGTCGCTGCTCCTGTTGCCGTTCCTTCAACACCACAACCAGTGGTTACACCACCAGAGCCAGAAGAAGTTTCAATTCCTGCTCCACGTCGTCCAAAGACAATTGACTTCAATCCAAAACATAACTTTCTAAAAGACGGTTCAATCATCGTAGCCAAGACGGACGTATTTCCAACACCAGACAAATATGGATTTGATGACTCAAACATTGATCCTTACAATGGTCTTGGTGGAGAATCTGTTTTCTTTTGTGCTGGTTCTTCGATGCTTGTTTTGGAACAAGCACAATTTTATGTGAATGGAAAGGCAACGATTCGAATCAAGGTTCTTTGTAATGAAAAGGTTGGTTGGATTCCAGTCTTTGAAATGTCAAGAGCCAAGGAATGGGATTGGTTGATTCCTATGAAGCAAACAAAGAAGATCAAAGAAGCCTTTGATGAGTTGTTCTCCGTAGCAGCCTCTAGCTGATTCATGTATACAAAACTAGTCTCTCCATTTCAGTCAAAGCCATTTGTAAAAACGGACAACTAAAAATCTCTGGAATGTTTGATTCCATTAACTCAAAAGAGTTCTCTATTCCTGTAACTGACGAGTAACTCTAAAAGTACCAAAAGAAAAGCCGCTTCAACGAGCGGCTTTTTTATTTAAGCTTTTGGTTTATATGCCTTAACGAATATTTCAAAAGGAATATCTTTTAGAGTTCTTGAAACCATTTCGAAAGTAAGGTCCAAGTCGCTTTTTATCTTTTCGATTTCTGCGTCTACAGCCTTTTGGTAATCCATTGGACTATGAATGTTTGGAAGCTCTGCAACAACTCCATCTTGAACTTGTTTCATGATTTGTTCCTTGAACATGTAGCCCTTGGACATACCAACAAGTCTAGAAGTTTCTTGCTTCACAATTTGTTCTACTAGTGTTTTAAGTTCGCTCTTAGTCATATCTGTTTCTATAAATAGACAACCCCTACACAATTCACTATAACCACACACAGACTTCAAGAATCAACATGTGACGTGAGCTATCTCTAGAAGATGTTTAGTCTCACGTCGGTTATAGATATTAGTCTTTGAGAATGGTTTTGTCAGACTTGGTTGAATCAACTAGATCTTTGAGAAGTCCCTTGATTTCTTTGAGTTCTTTACTTACTGCTCCAAGTTCATAGACAAGATACGTAATATTTGAATCGGAGTTTTTAAAGTGTGGAATTGTGTATGCGCAAGTTGAACAAACGAAGTTATCTCCAATAGTGTTTAAAGAACTAGAGCACTGAGGACATAGAAATTTAGATGCATAAGTTATCATGTTGTAAAGTATAGGACCTATTTACATAAAATGTCACCAACAACAAAAAATTTGAAAGTTTTGATCGAACACTACGTTCGTGAAATTCTTTTAGAACAAGAACTTACTGATGATGCACCTCCTGCTGATGACTCCGACCTTGGAGGAGACTTAGACCTTGATCTAGGAGGTGGAGACTTAGATGCCGAAGGTGGAGATGACCTTGACCTCGATGCCGAAGGCGGAGATCTAGAAGGCGGAGATGATGCTGGAGGAGACTTAGAAGGTGGTGACCTCGGAGGAGGAGACGACCTTGGTATGGACTTCGGTGGTGGAGGTGGAGGACTTGGTGGTCTTGGAGGTGGTGGTGGAGGAGGCTTAGGAGGAGACGACCTTGGTGGAGACTCAGGTGGAGATTCCGAAGACGGAACCGAAGAAGAACCTGCTACAGAAGAAGATGTAATTCCTGACGATCCAAATCAAGGAGTTGTAGATGACGTTAAGTCAGCTCTAGAACAAACACAAAACGTTCAAACTCTTTTGAACGTTGCTAAGAGTTCCATTCAAAAATACTTCAACTCTTTTGAAGAAGCTTCTCAAGTTTTAACTTTGATGAATCAGGATGAAAACCCACTTATTCAAGATGTGGCAAAGAGATTACAAATGTTCCTAACAGGATTTTAAGGTTATGAAACTATCAAGACAACAGCTAAAAGAACACATTCGCAAAATCCTCAGAGAGGTTTTAAATTCAGAACAGTTTTTACATCGTAGAGTAAGTCACAGACATCCAAGCGACCATGAACAAGAAGATGACATCGTTACGTTTTTTGATAACTCTGGTAATCCAGATAAAAAACCAAACAAGGACAGACAAAAGGAACTAGCAGATCAATGGGAATCTGAACAAGATGATCTGAGATAAATTGACTAGCTTAACTATTTACCATAAAACAAGGGTCCAAGTATGAAAATTACAGAAAAAGAACTAAGAGAACTTGTAAGAGAAGCTCTCAAACAAAATCCAAAGGTGAAAGAACATCTTAAAGAGTCTGCGGACTACATGGCTGGCAGACAAGTTATTATTTCTGCTCAACAAGCTTCTCTTGACTTCGAACAAGAAATTATCAAGACGCTTGGTCTTGTAAACCCAGATGACCTTCATCCTTCGGTTAGACAGAAGTTCAATGACATTGTTGAAAAAATGAAAGATGATATTGTTGGAGCAGTAAAGAATGCTGTAAATGGACTTAGTCCATTCCCAAGACTTGATGACGTTGCCAAGGGTGGTCAAGGTTCTTCTAGCGGTAACCCAGGAAACATCGTATGAAAATCACCAAATCTCAACTAAAAGAACAAATCAAAAAAATTGTTCAAGAACAACTATCCTATAAAGATGTGCTTCCTGGAGCAGACAGAGAATTTGTAAAGTATGCTCAAAAGGTTGATGACCTTTTTGAAGAGTTTATGGATAAAGCTCAGAAGCTTCATGAAGAAGGTACTGAACTTATGAAGGCAGATATTCTTGGTGGTCATGACTCAAGTGTCAAGAGTGCTGAAAGAAATCGCTATATCAATGCTAGAGTCGGTTTCCTAAACAAACTAAAGACAAGTCTTTCTAGTGCCTTTGAAGCTGTCAGGAGAGAAGTATGACAAAAACCGAATTAAAAGAACACAAGAGAAGTATGACAAAAACCGAATTAAAAGAACACATCCGTAAAATCGTAAGGGAATGCTTAAATGAAAGTAACCCGTGGAGAGACGAGGCTGCTGGACGTGGCATTGGCGGTGGATCTTGGAGAGACAACTACCCTCGTGGTGGAGACGATGAATATCCACAACGTAGACGAAGAAGTCGCTATGGTGAATCTGATGAAGAAAGACTCGATCGTCAGTCAAGAGAAATGCAAGACGAGGAAAAGAACAAGATGCTAAAGCAGCTCAAACTTAACCCAAGTCTAAAGAATGACCAGACTTGGAGACAAGACTTCTTCAATGCAGGTGGCTGGTGGGACGACCTTGGCATGGATGCTCCCTGAGCACTCACTAACTTTAAATGAAAAGAGCGGGATTTGCCCGCTCTTTCTTTTTAATCCGAACTTGATTCAAAGTGCTTTGTTGAAGACCTTGTTTAGACGCTTCTTTATAGTTTCTTTGATGTTTGAGAAGATGTGGTCATCAACTTCTTTAATCTCTTTGGAAGGAGGAATAGGCGATGGATCAAAGTCTAGAGTTCCAGGTCGAGGAACTCTAGATGCTCCTTCATAGTCTACATGTTTCTTTGCTTTTTCCATTCTTTCTGAATGAGTTAGTCCACCGACTTGCATGTAAACTTCTTTGGAACCATTGAATTGGTCAACCTTTGCTTTGATGAGTGGACCTAGTTCCGTCTTCTCATTCATTTTTTTCCAAGCATTTATAGATTCTGTTATTGGCAAGAAGTCAACGGCATTTCCTTTGCCCAAGTTTTCTTCCAACTCTTCAAAAGTTTTTATGCTACAAACTTCTCCAGTAATTCCAATTGCAGACTTAACTGGAAGATCTTCATATCGTTTGTTTGCTAAGTTAGCTTGAACATCTGTGGCAAAGACCTCCACAACGTTATTGTACAAGTCTTTGCTTGTGTCGATTATAATCTTTTTTGCTTTAGTAGCAATGTCAAGAGGAAGTTTTTTAAAGTCGTTTTGATTCATAGAGGTTGTTCTAGTATTGAACCAAAAAAAATCTGTGGATAGTTACATAACAACTTTTTCAAAACAGTTATGGTTTTCTTAAAACCCTTAGAGAATCCTTGCCCTCAAAGATACTATACAGAGTCCTGTCATTAACAAGCCACTTAGACACAAGTACGTTTCCTACTTTGTCCATAATTTCTACTCTGGTTTCAAGAAACATGATGGTATCGTTTGGCTTAACCAAAATCGAGTTATCTAGTTGTCTTGCGTAGAGATCTTGATAGTAGTTTTGTGTGCAAAACCTATGAGTCAACAGTACAACCAACAAGTCTCCAGAAACTAAGTTTAGTTCCTTTTGAGCACAACACTTATAAATGTAAACGGCGGGTTGTTCTTTGATTTCCATCAAGACTTGTCTTTTCGAAAATAATTCATGTCTTTCTTGCTAAACCTAGCATAGACAATGACATTGTCATTGGTTACAAGCCACTTGGAAACTTTGTACTTGTTGGTTTCCGTAGAACTTTTAGGAAAATTCTGTTCAACTTCAACTTAGCCAAGCAATAGAAAAGTGCTATTGACGTTTCCATTATATGGTTGATTATTGTGGAAGTCCGTTGTTT
>ERZ724509.727-NODE-727-length-13426-cov-6.864932_pt1 | contig 13426 bp, 22 predicted proteins | sample MGYA00376042_ERZ724509 | MGnify/ENA primary metagenome ERZ724509 (study PRJEB28724, sample SAMN07190887) | wastewater metagenome | isolation source: effluent of sewage treatment plant in Hong Hong | place: USA: Christiansburg, Virginia | collected 2016-03-01 ...
CCTCTCTGACGTAGGGGTACCCCCCTCCCCGGTCGAAGGTCCCCCCCCGGGTTGGCACGGTCCGTGCAGCGCCGTCCGCATCAGTCGAGCGTCGATCGACCGTCGAAGCGACTCACGCTGACCGCCTCACCGGACGGGAGGGTGAACCAGGTGGCGAGAAACCCCGTGGCAGTGGTGGCGGAGAGTGCAGCGAGCTGCATCATGCCGCTGATGTGCAGGGCCCACGGTTTGCCACTGAGTTGAGCCAACAGCACGAGGCCGTTGGCTACCTTGCCGGCGATGGTGATGATGCTGCACGCAAAGGCGAAGGCTTCAGTCAGCCCCTGATCGAAGCGAGGCGGCATCTTGTCCGTGCCCTTGTCCATGAGGCCGAGGGACGTGAGCACTGCACCAAGCGTCAGGATCGAAGCGCCGTAAGCGGCGGCGGCCGGGTGACCGAAGGTGGTGAGGGCGAGGCCGATGAGGAACAGCACGCCTCCCCAGATCGTCTTACGCCCCTTCAGGAACTGATACAGAGCTGCGAGCTTCGTGCCGTACTCACCCGCTGCCATGTCATGGGCCATGCGGCCCAGGATGATGCGCTGGACGAATCCCTTCACTGGGCTACCCTCCCCAGCGAGGCCGAGAGGGCGAGTCTTGCCGCGAATACGGTGCTCTTCGTTACCCGGTCCCTCCCTATCGAGACGTCAGGCGTGAACGCCAACCACTCTCTGAGGGGCACCCGGGCTTCAATCACGAGGGAAGGAAGGAATCCGAGGAGCGTGTCACCCTCCACCACGGGCCCGACGTGCCCGCCCATGATGGCCACGTGCGTGTCTCCCTGCCCTACCCGCGGGCCGCAAGCCATCACGTACTTCGTCGCATCGGCCGGGGTCCCGACGCTCGACATGGAGATCGAGGGCATGGCAAACATCACTCCGCCGACGCACTGCCAGGACACGCGCTCGTTGAGGCTGTAGTAGGCACCGAGGTACGCCGCGCCTGAGGAGTAGTCCTGCAGGGCTGCGACAGTGGTGGGGATCGTCGGCGGCGCCTGCGTCTGGCCGGCGCGGGCGCGGGAGAAGAGATCCACGCGGACGAAGCCCTTGATGCGTCGTGACACCGTGAACGAATCGGCGATCCTGATGCCTGCGAACTCCGTGCGGGGGCACTGCTTGACGGTGGGCGTCACGCCCGGCTTGCCGTTGGGGCTCACGTCCGTGCACTCGGTGACGAACGAGCCGAAGACGGTGGACGCGTGCGCGGTGGCCCAGGCGAACGGATCCTGCGCGCGAGCTGGGCCGGCGATCGCGAGCAGCAGGGCGACGAGAAGGAGGACGGTTCGGAATCTCATGGTTCAGATCTCCTGAATGGGCTTCATGGGCCGGCTACTTGACGGGGATCTCGACGGCGGCTGAGGCGCGGCCCACGGTGATGGATAGCTTCCCGGTGCCGCTCTTCGGGCCTCCGGTGACCTTCGTGACGAACGCGTGAGGGTCCTCGATCGACAGAATGTCCGTCGGATTCGGCGAGATGGTGATGCCGTCCGCGATGTCGCACTCAGGCGTGCGCTTCTGCCCGCTGGAGTCCCTGGGGGTCACCAGGACATCTCCCTTGGCGCCGACGGCGAGGGACTCGGGGCGATTGATCTCCAGCTGGCCGATTGCGGCGCAGCCGGCCTTCTCCGACGCGACGGGAGAGGCGAACGACACCGTGGTGGTGACCTGGACGATGTTGTTGATGTTGATGTTGATGGTGGGCGAGGGCGCGGCGGGCTGCGTACAGGCGGCGCCGGCCAGAGCAGCGAGGGCGAGAACGGCGACCAAGGAACGGGATAGACGAGTCTTCAAGGTGACCTCCGGGGGTTAGGTGCGAACTTCGAGTAGGAACGACGGGAATCCGCGCGTGTAGTGCAGAAAGCGGGCGAGGGCGTCAGTGCTCAGGGAGATGCCGGACGGGGTGAAGGCCATCCCGAGCAAGATGCAACCCTCGGAGTGCTCCTCGATCGCTCCTTTGTGGAACTTGATCTGTGAGTGCCCAGGAGCCATCACTTCGAAGGTCCGGTAGCCGCCGCGGGCGAACCACGAGCGCTGGCACGTCCACAGACCGTGCTGGACCTTCACGAACTGCGGACCGGCGGGGCGCTCGTAACGCTGCGCGACTCCGGCCTCGGCCGCGGTGCGGTAGGTCCGCTCGAGCGTGCAGGTGAGGATGCGCTCGGGTTCACCGATCGCCGTGGAGGTCTTGAGGACGCCCAGGGCGCCGAAGTCTTCGACGACAAGGCGCTGGAGCGTCAGGCGCGGCGTTGGATGCTCGGCGGTGGCCGTCGGGGACGTCTCGGGCATTGGAGACCTGCTGCAAATGAAAAAGCCCCGGCAGCGTTGGCTGCGGGGCTCACATGGGTCTCCCGAAACGGGGTTCAGTTGTTGGTGACGGCGCGGAGACTAGATCCGATCGCCGCGTGTGTCAATCCTACTCGGGTATGAAGCACCGGGCGTCGAGCCGACTCGCCACGACGGTGGTCTCGACCTTTCCGCTCATAACGGCGCCTTCCTTCAGGTTCAGGCGGATGACGATCTCTCCTGTTCCCCCGCCGGTTCGGACTGCCGACAGGGCCTTCTGTACGGACTTCCCGATCACGTCGCCACGCAGAAACTCGATAATCGTCACGGTCTTTCCCCTATCTCAATGCGCACGTGCGGCGCGGTGGCGTGTTCCTGAGCGTAGTCGAACGCCAGGCGCTTGTTGTTGTCAGCGACTCCGAACTGGTCGGCGATCCCGTCACGCATCGACTTGAACGCATCCCGAAGGTTGTCGTCGTCGAGCTTCCGAGGGGAGCAGCGGATGAGGCGGACGGTCACGACGCCTCGCGCGGCGTCCAGGAACCAGATCGTGGGCTCCTGACGCAGAGTACTGAATGCGGACAGAGTGGCGTAGGCCGCGTGCTGTCTCTGGAGCTTCGACGCGCGGTGACGAGTACGCCAGTGCACGCGAGCGTTCGACTTGGAGTCGAGCTTCCCGGCGATCGTGAAGGTGACGAAGGGTGTGAACTGGCTCACTTTGCCGCACCTCCGGTGAGCGTAGGCGGCCAGGCCATTGCCTGGAGCTGGTCAATCGCTTCCGGATTCGCCCACAGCGGGGGCTGTTGCATCTCAGGTGGCGGCGCGATCGAGGCCGCGACGCGTGCGAAGACGACCTCTGGGCGCGAGACGTCGACCTTCAGTCGGGGCCCGAGGACGATGGATCGCTTCATCCCCTCCATGAGCTGACGCAGGAGGCTCGGGCTGCAGTCGCGGGTCACGTTCACCAGGATGTCGATCGACGCGTCGTCGAGGTCGTAGGGCATCACGTACTTTCGAATGATCGCGAAGCGCTGCTCCGGCCCTGGGAGGTCAACTGAGAGCTGAAGGCCGAAGCGGCGCCACATCGCGGGGTCGATGGTGTCCTTCGTATTCGTGGCGGCCAATCCCACGCCCCGGAAGGCCTCGATGCGCTGAAGGAGGACGTTTAGGGTGTTGTCCAGCTCACGCGTTACGCCCTGCGTGTCGCCTCCGCGCTTCGTGGCCAGGGAGTCGAACTCGTCCAGGAGCACGACACATTTCCCCTGAAGCGGCTGCAGGAGGTCGAACAGCCTGCCTACGGCGTGCGCTGACTGGCCCAGGAGCGAGCCGATCAGCCTTTCCGATCGCACCGCGACGAGCGGGAGGCCGAGACGGGCGGCAAGGTGATGCGCGAGCGTGGTCTTCCCCGTTCCAGGCGGGCCGTACAGCAGGGCAAGCCGGCGCGGCTGAACCTTGACGGCTGCGAGGGCGTCGACGCTTCGCAGCTCGATCAGCCACTCGAAGATCGCGTGGGCGACGTTCGGGGCGAGGATGGGCTCGTCGACGTCCTGGGGGCGCAGGATCTCGGCGTAGGCCTTCAGGGCCTCAAGTGCATCGAAGACGGCGTCGCCGGTCTTCGCTGGGGGCGGGGGGCTGTTCCTCGGATTCCGATCCATCGCCTAGGCCGCCTGGTCTTTCTCGGTGGCCTTCTCTCCGTCGGTGGGCTTCTCCGCGGGCTTCTCGACGCGACGCTGGAACGCCGAGGGCGTATCCATGCCGTTCGAGCCGCTCGACTCGCACCAGCCTTCGTCCCACGCGGCGCGGCAAGGGTCACCCGCCGGGTAGGGGTTGTCGAAGATCCGCTTCCCGTGCTCGGCCGCCTCACTCCCCTCCTTGCGGGCCTCGTGGGGCTCCTTGAGAACCATCTGCGTCTGGTGCGGGGGCGCGGGCGTGGGGTCACCCGGGGCGGGGTCCCGGTCGGTACGTGCTGGCTGCTCTGCGGGCGCGGCGGCCTCTCCGGAGCCATCGGGCGGCGCGGGCGGGTTGTTCCGCTCATCGAGACGCCGGCGCGCCTCATCGGGCAGGGGATCGCCGTCCAGAAGCCCGAGGGACGCCAGATAGATCGCCTCGAGGGCGCGGCGCTGCTTCCGCTCCGCGGGGGTGAGCTTGCGGAGCTTCAGGATCACGCGCAGCGTCGCGGGGTCGAAGCCCTGCGCCTTCGCGGTCTTGAAGGCCTCGGATAGGGCCGCGGACGCTTCGGCTTTCTCCTCCTCGAAGTGCTCCAGCTTTTGGACGGTGTTGACGAGCCGCTGACGCGAGCTGCGCGGAAGGTTAGACGTGGGCATGGCGGGCGTTCTCCTGGTTGAAGGTGTAGACCCATACCCACGGATTCGCATCCCATGAGCCCGGGCCATTGATGGATTCCCAAAGGTGTCGATAGGCAGCGACCGGATCGGTTCGCCAGTCCTGCCAATACCAGCCGTGGTCGTCGTTCCCGGGCTCTCCATCGGAGTCCGGGATTCCCCACTTCCACGTTCGGCCCCCGTCCTTCGAGAGGCACTTCAGGCCTTCGGCCTTTGCGTCTTCTGCGCTGATGTCCCGCAGCCTCTGGACGCGAACGTCCATGACCTTCAGCGTGATGCGTGACGCCCAGCGAGGCATGAAGATCGCCGGACGCCACACCCCGCGTTGACGGTCGTATGCCTGCACGTACTCCTTGTCACCTCCGAAGGAGCCGCTGTACTCGATATGGCGGTGCCCGCCGGCCCGGTATTCGATTCGGTACGCAGATTCGGTTAAGCCATCTTGATGCCACGCGTAGACCGAGATGACCGAGCACGTCTCCTTCACCCACATATCCGACCCGATCGGATGGCTGGGGAGAAGGAAGCCCTGCCGGTGAGCGATCAGCGGCAGCATGTCCGGCTTTTCCCCGGGCCCGAGATCCTGTTCGTTCCAGTTCTCTCCACCGATGCCGCGACTGTCCCACGTCCACATCGTGCCGTTCGGCCATCGCTCAGCCGAGCATCCGCCGGACAGCGCGCAGACCTCGCTAGTCGGATTCGGCTCGTACTTCGATGGCTTCTTGACCTTCCACTTCAGGCGGATCGCTCTGCGTGTCTGGGTCTTGCGACCTTCGAGGATCGCGCGGACCATCGGCCCGCTGAACAGGATCGGCTTCTTCGATCGGGTGGCGCTCACGCGGTCCTCCGGGCGATCGCAAGGGCGTCAGCGGCCTTGATCTCGGCGTCGGTGACGCCTTGGCGACGCAGCTGCTCGAGCAGGATCCGGGCGTCACGGCGGCATCGGAGCACGCGGTCGGCGCTCATGCCCTCGAGCCGCACTGCAGGAGGGATCCTCGGGGCTCCGTTGCGCGCGGTGACCGACCCGTCGGAGATCCGCTCCAGACACCGCTCGGGGCTGTAGCCGGTGATCTCGACCAGGACCTCGATGTCCTCGCGCAGCAGGGCAAGATCCTCGAATGTGGCCGGCCGGGACTTCGGGGCCGGAACCTCGCCGATCAGAGGGAGACGAGCCTGAGCACCGTCGCGCGCACGCGCCGATGTAGTTGCTGTTTCGTTATCGGTTTGAAGTCTGGTTTGAAGAACGGTTTCTTCTTTAGGGGGATGACAGTCCTGTCGGGGGGAGGGTGACGCTTCCGTCAGGGGGAGGGTGACAGTTTTGTCAGGGTGGGAGGGTGACAGTTTTGTCACCCTCCCCTGCTCCAGATCAGGCTTGGAGAGGCTCAGCCCCGGCGTGAGGATGCGGTACTGGTTGTTCACCTGTCTCCCAGACCCATCAGGCGACGTCTGCGCGACCTTCTCGATGGCCCCGCAGGCCTCCAGCGCCGCCGTGTGCCGCTGAACCGATCGCTCCGACAGCCGCAGCTTCCGCGCGAGGGTCGCGTTCTTGCACCAGCAGGTGTCCACGCTCTCCCGGTTGATCATCCGAGCGAGGGCGAGCAGCAGCGCCAACGGGGCTCCACGGACGGGCGAGTGATCCTCTACCCAAGTCACGATCTTGTGGCTCATACGCGGCCTTTCATTTCGGCGCCCATCAGTGCACCCCCTTGGGAGACGCATGGTTTCGGCCGCGGTTTCGGCGGTGGAGGTCTCCGAGGCGGGCAGACTCAGGGTGAATCTTGCGACCCACGACGGCGGAGAGGTGGCCGCGCAGCTCCCTGGGCAGGTCTGCGCCGCGGCGGGCGATGAATCCGTCCAGCAGTCTCCAGATCGGGAACCATCCCTCGCGGTGGCACTTCAGCTTCCACTCCGCGATCAGTTCATCGGCCAGGCGGTCCAGGGTGATCTCGGCGGCGTGCGCCTGGGTGCGGGCGAGGGCGACCTCGGGGGCGGTTCCTTCGGTTCCTGCGAAGTCCATAGCGAGGTTCCGGGGCGTCATGCGGCGCGGGTTCGCCCGACGTGCGGGGCAGGTCTGCGCGTGCGGTGTCCACAGATCAGCGCCCTTGCGGAGGTCGCGGGGCACCACGCGCGCCACCCGGCCCTGGGGCTCACGCGCCACGGACATCGTGCCGGAGGCGTCGGGGACCGGGTTCAGGCGGATCCGGAGCCCGGTCTTCGCGGAGATCGCGTAGGACACCTCAGCGTGACACTCGCGGCACGTCGGCGGGGCGAAGCTCGTCATGCCGCTCTCTTCCCTTTCAGGCTCAGCAGCTCATGGAGACTCTCGAGGATCCGTCCGCGGCGCTCGATCGACTCCAGGCTGTCACCGGCGCGGGCGGCCTTTCGCTCGGCGGACCGCTGGGCCGCGGCCGCCTTCCGTTCGGCGGCCTGTTCCAGCTTCAGCCGGAGACGCTCAGCCACGGCGGCCCGCTTTGCCTCGCTCGCAGCCGCGCGGGCGCGCCTGGCGTCCTCCGTGGCCACCTTGCGGGCATCGGCTTCCTGCGTCCTCAGGCGGTGCTCCAGGGCGATGAAGCGCTGACGCGTCAGCTCCGTGACCTTGGGGCGGGTGTACTGGAGAGCGCCCCGCTGAAGCCCCAGGCGGCGCGCGATCGAGGCCTTGCTCATTCCCTTCCCGACGAGCCGGGCGATGCGCTGACGTACCCCCGCGGCCGAGACGAGAGCGCCGTCCGAATGGCATCGTCCGTCGACGCGCAGTACGGCGGCGGCGCTGAGGGCGCGGATCCGGGTCTTCTTCCGCGCCTTGACCAGGCCGAGGGTGGTGCGAGAGACGCCAGACTGATCGGCCACGGTCTTGTAGCCGATGCCGAGCCGGGAGAGGTGCATCAGGTGCAGGCGTGTCGGTTCCGCGGCGACCAGGCCGTTCCACTCCCCCGCCTTGCGGGCGCGGGCGCGGGCGGACTCGTACTCACTGTTGGCCTTCCGGCACGGGACGCACCGGCATCCGATGGAGTACCGCGCGCGAACGCCGTGCGGGAGAGCGGCGATGCGCTCCGGGTTGAGGCCCCGGGCGATGAGCGCGTTCATGCGGCCACCTGCTTCAACGCCTCTTTGCCGACGGCTGCAGTCCCGAAGACGAGGTCCAGGAACCAGACCTGGTCGACGCGATCGAGACGGAAGGCGCTCGGGTTGTCGCGGATGAAGTCGAGCACCGCCTCCGGGGTGAAGATCCAGCTCTGTCCGTGGACAGCGCCCTCGCGCTTCGCCTTGAGCCGACCCTCGCGGACCCATCGGTGGATCAGGCGGTGATCGTGCCCCATCGCCTGCTCCAGCTCGTTGATGGTGTATCCGCCGGGGTCGACGCGGCGGCTCAGCTGCATCCGCTTGATCTTCAGGACCAACGAGGTGAGCGTCCGGTAAGGAAAGAATCGCCGGCGAATCTGCTCGAGCGTGCGGCGGCCCGCCCACTCGGAGAGGATCGCCTCCTCGGCCTTCGTCCAGGGCTGACGGGACTCGGTGGTGAGACGGCTCAGCCCGAGGTGGGCGGCGCGGCGCTTCACGAGCCAGGCCGGGAAGCCGAGCCGCTGGGCGATCTCGTTGGCGCGGCCGCGGACGTTCGAGTCGTAGCGGGCGACCATGATCGCGTCCCGCTCCGGCGTCCAGAAGTACAACTTCTTAGGCGACGGGCGGCTCTTGAGATCGTGCCGGCACTTCTCGCAGTACTTCGCATGACGGGCCTCGAAGACGGCGCCACAGCCGAGCTGCGCGCACGTGCGCGAGGCGATTGGGCGCAGCCAGGTCATCCCTTCGACTCCTCGCCTGCAGGAGGCTCGGCGGCGGGCGACGTTTCCGGCGCCAAAGTGTTTACATCGTTCGACGTTGTAAACACGACGGCCGGCACCACCACCAGCTCAAGCCGGATGGGCTGCAGCGGCTTATTCGCCGTTAGCTGATGGACCCGGACGTGAAGAGAGAAGTCACGCCCTGGCCCCATTGCAACGATCGCGCGGTGTTCGTCTTCGGAGATCTCCCACTCGGTGATCACCCGGCCCAGGTGGTTGGTTCGCGCGGGCAGCGGGCGGTATTCGGGCTGATTGACCCCGAAGACGATCGGGACCGTCCCTGGAAGTTCCGACGGGTGGACGGGCTCCATGGCTACTTCTTCGCCTTCGCGGGCTTCTTGCGGGCCGCCTTGGTCGCCGCGTCGTTCGCGTTCGCGGAGGCAACGATCTTCGCGAGGTCGACTCCCCACGGCTTGAGATCGCTCGCGACGTCGTGCTGACGCATCCACCTGATGTTGGAGTCGGGAATGTGGTCGAGGACACAACCGAGGGCCATCTGCCGAATCCAGCCATCAGTGCCCTTGAGCCCAGGCAAGAGCTTCGACGCGTCCTTCATGGAACACCGCACGGCCAGGAGGATCTCGGCCTGGAGCTTCGCGAGCGGGGCCACCTTGATCTTCTCGGCCACGGCGAGGCGGATAGCCGGGAGAGCGCGGGCGAGACGCGCCTGGGCCTCCTTGGCTGCCAGCTCGTCGGCCTCGCGCTTCGCCTTCTCGATCGCGGCGCGGGCGGCTCCGGTCGCGCCCGACTTGTTGACCTCGGTTTCACGCTTCCGCGCGGCCAGGATCTCGTCCTTGTAGTGCACCATGCACGCCTTCTTATTGATGCACACCAGGAACGCCTCGCCACGGCCGGGGCCAGCGACGACGATGCCGGCGGCCGCGGAGGCGCATTCCTTGGAGCCCGCCTTGCCGTCGGCCCTCACCCACGACCGGGGGCCGTAGACGCGCGGGCCGTCGACCTTCTTCACGTCGTCGGGCAGGACGTGTTCGAACGTGATGTGCAGGACCTTCAGCGGCTTCTCACCGGGAACCTTCTCCTCCGCGGCCTTCGCCACCACCTGGGCGACCTCGGGGAACAGCTCGGCCGTCTCGGGCGCCGTGGGCTGGAGCTTCACGTGCTTGTCGATCCACGCGTGCAGCTCACGGACGGAGACGGCCTTGAGGTCGTTCTCACCCTCGATCGCCTCCTCCTCCTCGTCGTAACCGCCGGCCATCTGCTCGGACGTCTTGGGCAGGGCGCGCTGACGCTGCCAGAGCCCGCTCGACTGCTCGCCGCCGTAGTTGTTGATCTCGGGCTCGCGGATGATCCGGATCTGGTCCTCGGGGCTGAGGCGCGCGAGAAGGATCGCGTGCCCGACTTCGATGCGACCCTTGGCGAGAAGCTCCTGGGCGCCCTTCACCAGCGAGAGGAGCCGGCAGCGATCGCGGACGTACTGCACCGACCGCCCGACCTTCTCGGCGATGTGCTCGTGCTTGTAGTGCCGCACCAGGAAGGCGTTGTAGGCGTTCGCCTCCTCGAGCGCAGTGAGATCCTTGCGCTGCAGGAAGGAGACGATCTGCATCTCAAGAACCTGCTCGTCGGTGAAGGATCCGATGATCGCGGGCACGTCCTGGAGCCCCGCTTCCTTCGCGGCGCGGTACCGGCGCTCGCCGTCGACCAGCTCGAGCACGTTCGCGCGCGTGGGGTGAGGGCGCAGGAGAAGCGGCTGGAAGATGTCGTGCTTCCGGATGCTCGCGGCCAGCTCGGCGATGTCGGGCGCGGTGAACGACGTGCGCGGGTTCGTCTTCGAAGGGACGATGGTCGTCAGGTCGATGCGCAGGGCGCCCGACGCCTCGACGGGCGGGGCCTGGGGCGGACGGGGCGTGGTCAGGGCGGTGAAGGGTGTGCTCATAGGGGGCGACCTCCTTGGGTCTTGGGCAGGTGGACGATCTCGACGCGGCGACGCTGACGGCCGAACCGGAGCGCATCACCGTGGGTGTTGAAGAACAGGTCGAATCCCGGGACGTCCGGGCCTCCCAGGTCGTGCACCTGGTGCAGGGCGCCGTCGATTCGGACGATGGTCCCGACGGGGTACTGCCGAGAGGCGAGGGTGAAGCCCTCCACGGGGATGGTCTGCGCCTTGGTACGCCCGAAGGCCGACCAGTAGCCACAGCAGACGGCGCACGGGCAATACCCGGTCAGCGTGACGTCCGCGGCGCCGGCGGTGATGCGCGAGGCTTCGGCGGCGCGCGGGGCCGCGACCGAGGCGGCGACGATGGACACCAAGAAGGCGCGGCGGTTCATCGGCTCCTCCGCAGACGGCGCATCCCACGCGCATCAGCCCACCCCCAGTTGGCGAGGTGGTTGATCGGATCGAGGCCGGGCCGGTACGCGCGCCGGCCGACAACGACGAAGGTGTGAGTCTCAGTCTCAATGCCTGACCGATCGGCTTTCAGACGCTTGGGCAGCGCAAAGACAGCCAGGGTGAACGGACTCCCGACGGGCCAGTACAGGAGTTGGACTGCGATCGCGGGGTCAAGCGGGATTGACGCCGCGGGGTGTGAGTCGTGCGGGTACACCATCGCCACGCGCGCGGGCGCGGAGCGGGCGTAGGGGTTGATGATCACCACCAGTTCGACGGGCTTCGACTTCACCGGCGCGCGCCCTCCGGGGTGCCCGAGGGGTCACCGAACGGATCCGCGATCGGGGTCGCAGGGACCGCGGGTGAGATCAGGATGAAGAACAGCGCCGCGAGGGCGAGCACGAGGAGCGTAGACGTGACTCCGATGAACAGCGACCGGGTCGCGTGGGCGCGGGCGCGCACCTCAACGTACTCATTGATCGCGAGCTGAAGGTTCGCGAGACGCTCGCGCTGATACGGCGTCATGTTCGGTGTCCTGGGCTTGGGCCGATCGGCACGCTTAAGCGACATCGCGGAGCCCCTTTCTGTCGACGTTCGGCTGACTGGGCATCCGCGAGGCCGCGCGGGCGAGGCCTTCGCGCGTCCACCGCGGGCTGTTTGCACCCGTGGGATATCTCGCCTCTTCCATCACCTCGGGCATCGTCAAGACGACCGAGCGGCTCGAGAAGCGCAGCTCGCGCGCGACCTCGTCCATGGTGAACCACTGCTGCTGGGACTTCGCGAGCTCCGCAACCAGGTCCTTCAGAGCCGTGATCGCCGACGGGAGGGCGAGGAGGGCCGCGGATTCCTCCGGGGTCAGCACCGGGGCCTTCGCGCTCATCCCTTCACCGCCTCAATGGCGCGGTTCACGCGCCCGATGCGCTCACTGACCTCGACGAGCTTGTTCCCGATCGCGGCGCGCTCCCCGCTGTCCAGGTAGCCATCGGAGAAGGCGCGGTCGATGAGAGCCTGCAACTCGGCATGCGCGATCTGCAGCTCGGCCTTCGCCTCGTTGACGCGCAGGGCCGGGGACTCGTCGACAACGAGGCGGCACCCCGCGTGCGACGCCATGACGGCGAGGGCGTCGCGCATCTCGCGCGGGCGCTCGATCAGCCGCAGGAGGAGCATGCCCAGGCTGGGGTTGTTCGCCCCACGGAGATCCCGACGGACCATCTCGGCCTCGTCGTAGTTGAGCGAGGCGCAGGCACCGTGGAACGCCCCCTGCTGAGCGAGCATCACCTCGGCCGTCAGCTGTAGGACGTCCTCGCGCTGCGCCCCCAGCTTGCCCATGGAGACGGCCAGACGATCCACGAGCTGCGCGTGCTCGATCGACTGCTTGGGTGCGGGCTCGTCGACGAGCCGGATCACGTTCTTCATCGGGCCATCACCTCCGGGTTGGGCTCCTCGATGCGCGGATGGAGCGAGGGCATCACCAGAACGTCGAGACGCTCCGGGCCCCGTTCGAAGACGAACCGGCCGCGGGACATGTCCCAGAAGAGGCGGGCGGCCGCCGCGGGGGCCTGTGCTGTTGTGGCCCCGGTTGGCACTGGCGCGGGCGCGGACGCAGGCGCATCGTCATGCAATGGTTCGTTCATCGCTTGTCTCCCTTCTCTCCCTCGTCGGCGTGAGCGCACTCGGCGCAGTCCTCGTCGCGGCCGCACGCCCAGCAGAGGCCGTGCTTGCAGCGGATCTCGTCGCAGTTCGGGCAGAGGTCGCTCCGCCGGACTCGCGGTCGCCCCTCGGCTTCGTCGGCCTCGGCGCGGGTCAGGGTGACCGTGGCGCGGGCCGCGACGATCACCGGAATCACGCGCTCGGCGCCGTGGAGCGTCACCACGCTCTCCGTGAGTGTGCCGGGGGGAATGCTTATCCCTGGCGTCTTGGGCATATGACGACTCGGGGCCACGACGACGAGGGTCGGAGGGCGCGTTTCGGGGTCATCGCCCGCGAGGACGTCCATCACAGCGACTCCGAGGTATTCGAGGCCCATGCGGACGGTCAGCAGGTGCAGCGTCCACGCGTGGCCCGTCATCGGGGAGCGGAGCCATCGCGCGGGCTGGGTGACCGGCGCCGCGTCGGTGAACACGGCGTAGGGGACGGCGAGGGGCCAGTGCTCCAGGGCGATGTGCGGCAGATTCGTGGGCAGAGAGACCCGGGTCTTGCGGACGTCACCCTCGAGGTGGATCGAGGTGATGACGACGTTCCGCTCGCCATGACGCTGCTTCAGCAGGCGGAGTACTTCGCCCGTGGTAGTCGGCTGGGGCATGGCTTACCCCTGGAGTCCGTGGCGGGTGTCGGGTGTCGACGTCATCATGGGCTCTCGGGCCTCCGGTGGAAGGGTGGATGCAGGGACTTCAGAGGGGATCAAGCGGCCTCCTTGAACAGGTCGTCCGCGGTCACCTTCAGGCGCGGGCGGGTCTTGCGCGCCCAGGTGCGCTTGAGATCGTCCTTGATGCCGAACTTCAGGCGGCCGAGGCCTTCGGTTTCCAGCTCGATCGTGTTGCCGTCCATGAACGGATGCAGGCCGCGGTGGTTGGTGCCGGT
>ERZ724509.729-NODE-729-length-13417-cov-12.189642_pt1 | contig 13417 bp, 13 predicted proteins | sample MGYA00376042_ERZ724509 | MGnify/ENA primary metagenome ERZ724509 (study PRJEB28724, sample SAMN07190887) | wastewater metagenome | isolation source: effluent of sewage treatment plant in Hong Hong | place: USA: Christiansburg, Virginia | collected 2016-03-01 ...
TCAATCCCCCACTCATAGCAGTCATCAAAAATAGCAAAGATTTGTTATCGGATATTCGCGAATATACGAGCAAACTTTTCAACTAAAAATCACCCCTCTATAGGAATGTAGAGGGGTTTCATTTTTCAAATTGTAAAAACATCATGAGTGCCTATAATCTCTACACTTCCATTATCCATCTATGAATTTTATCAAATATCTCAGCATCATTCTCCTGACTCTTTCTTCATCTGGATCAATCTCATCAACTTTTGCAGCAAGTGGCGAAACGCCAATTCAAATACAGCAGATAAATCAGAAAGTCCAGGTTGAAAAAACTATCGAGTTTTCTATCTTCAGTCGTCCTGATTGTGTCCACTGTATTGCTCTCAAGAAGTTTCTCGACACGGAATTTGCAAGTGGAAGCAACATCAAACCAAGATACTACGATATCAACCTTCCTGAGAATGCAGCTCTCTACGATCAATTCACCAAGACAAATAATCTCAGTAAAGCTACGCCCATCTTACTGGTAGGAAATCAGATTATCGAATGATACCAAAGCCCTGAGACCACTGGAAGAATGATCAAAGAATGAGTAGCGACTATGAAAGAAAGCTCTCTCTTTGAGGATGCTCGTGAAAAACTCTCCTCCACAAAAAGTGGAGAGGGATGTACAACAGAAAGTTGTGATATAGACAAGAGCGCCCTCTATGTTGATCTTCCGTTCGTATGAGTCATCAACCTTAAAGATTATTCTCTTCTGATTCTTGCGAGTGTACTTGGATTCGTTGACGGATTCAATCCTTGTGCTATGTGGGTGCTTGTCATGTTTCTCTCTATACTTGCCCAATCTGGATCACGTAAAAAAATGGTTCAAATTGCTGGAATCTTCATTCTTGCAGAAGCTATCATGTACTTTATGATTCTCAATGTTTGGTATGAGACGTGGGATTTTGTGAAACTTGATCATATTGTCACGCCAATTATTGGCCTGATCTCCATCGGAGCTGGATGTTTCTTTCTCTATGAGTTTTTCTTCAACAAAAATGGTGAATGTGTCGTAGTATCCCATGATCAAAAGAAAAAGATCACCCATAAGATCAAGCACGTTATTCAATCACCTATGAGTATTGCTGTATTCTTCACAACCATTGGGATAGCATTCTCAGTCAATATTATTGAATTTGCTTGTTCTATCGGTATTCCACAAGCATTCACCAAACTCCTCGAGATGAGCTCCCTAAGCTTCATGGTCAAACAAATGTATGTAACTATCTATACTTTCTTCTATATGATCGATGATTTGGTTGTGTTCGGGATTGCACTCTACGCATTCAAATACCTTCATCTCACCACAAAGTATACTCGATATTGTCTTGCTCTTGGTGGTATCATTATGCTCGTACTCGGATATTTCTTCCTCTTTGATCCTACTGTACTCAAGATGATTATTGCCTAGAAAAAAGACCCGATTATGGGTCTTTTTTATGCATCAATATCAGGTCATGCTGCTATCAATAGTAGTATGACTATACTTTAATGCCTAATCCCTTTACAAGAATCGAAAGAATGCTTGCATCAGTAAGGATCCAATTCGACTGTGAAAGCTCGCAGATAATGTCATGCATAACTATTTCAAAACAACTTTGAATCAACTCCTCCTTATCAGATCCAAAAAGATCAACGAGTATAGCAAAAGCAAGCTGACGCGATTCAAGGGTATCCTCACCCCATGTAAAACCATTACTGGTTTTTTTTAAATCTGATCGTGGGTCAAGTGGTACCCCATTTATCCGAACAAGATACGATGATGGCAATCGTATGCCGTCATAAACCTTTTTCGGAAAGAATTCGAATTGCTTCAATTTTGCAATAATTGATAGATCAATGATATTATTTGTACTCATGCAATACTACTCCAGTTCAAGAAAGATAGATTAGCTTTTTCACTCTAACATAGATACTCTTCTTTTACAAATATTCACCTCATATACTTACTTTTTCCTATTTCCAAATTTCTTCTTGAGTCGTTCAACTTCCCTCTCCCCGAGTTCATCGATGAGCATTGCTTCAGCCTCCTTATCAATATTGATAAGACTCATATCATAGGAGAGTCCATGTTCTTTTTTGTAGAGATAATCATCATAATTTCCATACGAAATAACTAAATCTCCATCCTCAATAATCCAGAGCTTCTCAGCGATAGCATTTGCAAAATATCGATCGTGGGAGATGAAGAGAATCGATCATTCATATTTTCAGAGTGCCTGTTCAAGACTTTCTCGAGAGAGTATATCAAGATGGTTTGTTGGCTCATCGAGAATGAGGAGCGAACTCGGATGATGACCAAGGAGTGCAAATGAAATCTTTGCTCTCTCTCAACCACTAAATTCCTTGAGAGGCTTGGAGAGATCGTTATATCCTATCCCATATCCACCGAGAAGACCTGCCAGTTGTGAATGGGATGTTGCAAGCCCATGTTTCTCGAAGAGCTCGTATACACTCAATCATGAAGTGAGCTCTTCATGCATCTGACTAAAATATGCTATCTGTGCCGATGGATTTACCTTCACAATACCATCAAGTACAGGAATCTCTCCAAGGAGGGTACGAATAAGTGTAGACTTCCCTACTCCATTCTCACCAACAATCCCAATATGTTCACCTCTTGTGAGGATCGCTTGGCGAATAAAAAAGAGTGGGTCCTTGCGACCGATAAATGCATCTTCTAACTCAATAAGCTTGTTCCCGGTAATTTCGCTCATAGCAAAGACAAATTGTGCTCATTCTACTCTCTGTGGTCGATCGAGCACCTCAACACGCTCCAACATCTTCTCACGAGATTTTGCAAATCATGCGCGTGATCCAGCTCGAAATCGATTGATAAGATCTTTTTCAGATTTCAAAAATTCTGTCTGTTCTTCATATTTCTTGAGATCAAGACCATATTGTTTGTCTCGCTCTTCTTTTGCTCGTGTATAATTTCCATGATAGCGTACCACCTGCGAATATTCATTGATAACCAACGTCTCAGTCGTCGTCACATCCAAAAATGTTCGATCGTGAGAAATGATAAGAAAACCTCATTTCCACTCATTTGAGAGATATTCTTCGAGCCAGAGAAGCGCATCAATATCGATAAAATTCGTCGGCTCATCGAGGAGGAGGAATTCGGGTTTAGAGAGGAGGATCTTCGCAAGAGCCACCTTGGTGCGCTCTCATCCTGATATTTCGAGAAGAGGTCGAGAAAGAAGCTCAAATATACCAATTCAGCGGGCGACCCTATCAACATCCGCATGATAACTATATCCTCCAAGGAGAGAGTATCTCTCGATCAGATCAGAATAATCTGTACCGTCATCACTTCCATCCACCATGCTCTGATGTGCTTGATCAATTTTTTGCTCAAGATTTTTGAGAGAAGAAAATGCTTTTTCAAGCTCATCGCGTACCAACACTCATTCGTCATCAAATACGATCTGCTCAAGTGTTGCAAATTCAAGCCCAGAAAAGCTCTCTCGATTCCCATGAATGAGAGGGATTTGACCGGTCAAAAGACCGAGAAAAGTAGATTTACCAGCTCCATTCGGACCGATGAGACCAAGGCGATCTCACTCCGAAATCGTGATGTCCGTATCTCGTAGAATCACTCGATCATCTCGTTCAAATCTCTCTATCTGAAGGTGAATATGTTTCATGAAAGTGTTCACAATGAAGATATCTATTGTACACAGAGAGAATGGAATACAAGTTTTTAAATACCGTGAAAATAAACCTCAAGACTATATAGATTAATAAAGATTTACAATTTTTCATTTTTTGATAGAGTATCAAAGTCAATGAGAGGAGTGTTTTCCTTTTCATAAAAACAAATTCCCTCAAATGAAGGGAAAACAACAAACAAGGGGGTTTGAATATGAAAACACTTCGATTGTTGCTTGAAAAAGCAATTGGTTGTGTCAAAAAAGTTTTGTCCTCACACTATGTGAAGGCTGATCCACAAGTGAGTTTTTTGGATAAGTATCCCCATGTTCGGTTTATAATCGAGCGTGATCGGCAAGAAATAGAGCGTGCGAAACACTATGAAAAGATGGATCGTGCGCTCAATACGCCAATGAGTACTCCAAAATTCTTACAAGGAAAAGGCGGTGATCAACTCAACGAAAAACCAAAGTTGACACTCGTCGGAAAAACTGGGTCTGGAGGGACCTAGAATAAACCCCCTAATAGAGCAATCTATCAGGGGGTTTCAAATGATTAAGAAGTAATAGTCAAGATTTCATACCCCTCACTCGTCACAAGAATCGTATGTTCATACTGAGCCGACCATTTTCCATCCTTGGTTCGTGTAGTCCATCCATCTTTTTGATCAATCTTTGTATGGTATGTCCCGAGGTTAATCATTGGTTCCACGGTAAATATCATCCCTTCGACCATAATTTCTCAGCTATTCTTTGGAGCCTTGTGAAATACCATCGGGGCTTCGTGGAAATATACTCCCGTGCCATGTCCTGTAAAATCTCGGACGACCGAATATCCAAGTCGTTCAGCATAGAGTGCAATCTCATAACCAATATTACCAAAGTGATTTCCTGGACGAATTTGCTCAATACCTATATCGAGGCAAGCTTTGGTTGTTTCAACGAGCTTCTTTGCCTCTCGAGAGACATTGCCCACAAGATACATACGAGAGGTATCACCAAAGTACCCATCAACAATGGTTGTGACATCGATATTCACAATATCACCATCTTTGAGGATTTGTTTTTCGCTCGGAATGCCATGACATACCACGTCATTCACAGAAATACAAGTATATCGAGGGTAGCCATGGTAATTTATGCATGCCGATATTCCACCATTCTGCTTGATATAGACATTCATCATATTATCGAGCTCGATTGTTGTCACACCTGGTAGTACGTAAGGCTCGATAAAATCGAGTATTGATGCTGCGAGCTTTGATGATTTGCGAATTCCGTCAATCTCTTCTGGGGTTTTAATAAGGATTTCATCCTTGTTGCGTCATGCCATAGAAAATTAGATCACAATAGAAAGTTGATACTTCTCATTCAGGAAGTTGATGATTGTACGCTCTTTTGGAAGCATGACAAGATGATCTTGATCTTCTTCATGATCATACCCCACAAGATGCAAGAGCGAGTGAATAAGAAGTCTGTAGAATTCTGCTTCTTTGCTATGTTGCATTTCACCTGCCTGTTCAGAGACTCGCGAGAGTGACATCACAACTTCTCAGGCAATCTCATCATCTCGAATACCAGAAAAATCATTGAAATAATGAAAGGATAACACATCCGTTGTACCGGTCTTACCACGATATTGTTCATTAAAAGCTGACATCATATCATCATCGACGAGTCAGAGTTGCACAATTCAACGCATAGCATATTCGCTCACTTCATCGGCCATATGAGCAATATCAGAAAGCACTTCCTGATCAAGGTTGAGGGGAGTGAGTGTATCGAGACAAACAAGAGTAAACATTAGTCATGAAATCAAGAAATAAATTCGACTGACTTGAGTCCTGGCTGACGGATCATAACAGGTGTGAGGTCACAAGTCAAGAGTGGCTTGGTTTTGTAGGTAAATCTCACTGTCTGTGATCTTCATCGTAGCGTCTCCATTTTGAATGCTATTGCATCTGCAAGGAGTGTATCATTGGTAACATCAAGCTTAGTAGCACCTTTTGGAAGATCCGTAAAGGTTGATCACTTTGGTACGAGAATGCGCGTATAGACGACATTCGATCCACTTCCCTGAATGCGTATTTTTTCATTGAGTACTGAACCTGTAAGACCCAAGGATTGTTCGAGTGTTTCTATCGTTTTTACACCATTATCATCGAGGGTATGAGTGAGAGTCAGGATGACTTCATTCGATGCATTACAATTATCATCATAGCTTGAGGTCATTTGAAGCTTTCTATGAATGTAGCGATCGGATTTATTCCCTGAGAGCGAAGTATAGACTGGATAGATCCAATTCGAACCCTGTCTCATTATGCGAGCATTCCCTTCAAATGTAGTAGTAAAATTCGAGAGCGCACTATCTCCCCATGCGGCAAGAATCTCACCATGATTGACAGCATTCAATGTCGTATCGAGGATATCAAGATAGGAATGAGGTGAGGTATGAAGAGCATCAAGAAAATGTTTCTGAAAAGCAAAAAGTATATCCTTTGCTGAATCCTTGCGTCCGATCTGAGCCTCTACAATACTGGATATATACAGTGAAAAATTCTCTTTCGTTATGGTCGTCTGCATTTCAGGGAAGTTCACTCCACCAAGATGATCAATGACCTCTTCAACAATTCATTGATTGATAGCAACGATACCATCGAGTGATTCATATCCTGCGCGCTCATGAAACTGATTAATAACGGGGAGATTCTTTGCAAATACAGGAGAATAATTTGCATCTCGCAATCCATAATTCGTGGTGAGTTCTCGAATTCATGGGGGTGGCTCGACCTGATATGGATAGAGTTTCCAATCATAGAAATAGATATCTCGCGATTCAAATTTTGTTATCGCTCAGCGATTCATCTCAAAGAAAATCACACTTCCCGGGAATCCCCCACTCGCTCTGATCTCATCACGATTTTGATTGAGTACGAGATATCTCATTGGCTTATTGCGACCGATCGCTGTGAATATCTCATCTCTGTGTGCGAGATAATAATCTCATCCATCGGACAAATAACGAACAATTCTCTTGAGAGTTAAGAATTTTCACGCATCTACAAAGGCAATATCTCCATCAATCATATTCATATCTGCATTGATCGAATGAGCTTTCTCAATCATCTTGTTGATATGATCCGAACTTGATTCCAGAGTACCCACAATATCCGTTTGCAATCATCCCGTTTGCACCAATAAATTTATCATTCACGCATCACTCTTCAACTGCGAAGATTTATTCAGATATTCATGTTCCAAGAGTGATCATTCCCGAAGAAGTATTCCACCATTATGAGCGATCCTCAGGATTGCAAGGAAATTTTTGCTCGTTCTCTCCACAGGTGGTATTTCCTCGAGTACATATCCAAGAGGAGCGAGCAGAAGATGCGAAACACCAAAACTGTATTTTGCAATGAGAGAGACACTGGATCTCTGTTCATATGTATTCTCATCACGAAGGGAGAGAAGTGAATATGTACCAAAAATAAATGAAGATAACCCTATCAAATGAATGATAAGTACAAAAAGTGCAAGTCGTCGCAGATACTTTCACCATAGTGATTTTTCTCGTACTACTTTTGCGATAGGTATTCTCAATGACTGAAGGATTTCTCGATGGAGCGATCGAGACGGAGCGAACATATCCGCCGTCTCTCGTGTATGCGGGAGGACTGTGCGTGCATCGACTAAAAATCATTCTGAGCTATCCAGATACTCTCGAGAGAGTTGTATATTCTCATCGGCACTCACTCGATCTGATATAATATCCCCACCGTCGTCATAGACGTGGAGTGTTGTTGGTACTATTGGCATGACTCGTTCTTCTCGGTCTTGTCTGAGGTCATGTGCCATAGGAGATACGAGTGTATCCATAGGTCTCGGAGACCTGGTCGATGGATGTTCTTGGAGCTCATTGATGTCAATCGGTTGACTCGCGTCTTGCACTCGTATCAGATCCTGCATCACAATATCTACCATGATCGGTTCAGGAAGTTTTTCCTCAACAAAAATACTCCCCAAACCGGATGGGGATTCATGAGAATCGTCATCATGATGTGCGTTGTGATCGTGTGAATCTTTGTGGTGATCTGACATTCCTATGTTCTTTAGTCCAACATTATATGGAAATTGTGAAGAATGCGAGGAAAAGAAAATGAATTTGGTGTAATATAAAAGAACCCAAAGTGGGTTCTTTTATATATTGTAGTATTTTTTGATAAATCCTTGCAACATTTGACTGGATGGATTCTTCCCATTCATAGCTTCCATACGAGCGAGGATCTCATCTGGATTGAGTCACTCTGATTCGAGCTGACTTCGCATGAGCTTCACCAAAAAACCTGTAAACTCTGGAGTGAATTCTGGATGAAACTGTACACCGGTAGCATTTGCAACTTGGATCATCTGAATAGGTGATCGCTCTACATTATCATCTGGAAGTATGAGATCTTGTTCTTGAGGAATGATAATTTTTGCTTCACCAGGTGAAAATATAGCCTGCCTATGAGACCAGAGAGAATCCATATTCTCACCGTCGACAGTCATACTTCCCTTTCCAATAACCCGATCCTTCATCCAATCTACTTCACCTCACACGGCACTTGCAAGCACTTGACTCCCAAAACATATACCGAAGAGTGGAGTTTCATCTTCTACCTTTGCACCTACAAAACGTATCAATCGATCCACCCATTCTTTCTGATCTCGCTCTGTCACCATAGCAGGTGACCCACCAAGAATATAGACATCAGCACTATGATCCTTGGGTATGCCGTCCATCACACGCAGAACTTCTACCTTCACGTAGTTTTCAATATCTGGAATACCTATTGCATCGATAAATACCTGTTTTTCATCTTTGAGAGCGGATTGGCTTTCGGCCTGAGTAAATCCAAAAGCAGGATTATTTGCAATACTTCCGAAGATTCATTCTGGTACGGATGATAGTATGGTGAGTTTTTGCATGATATAAACAAAATAGATAGAAATATATTTTGTCAAAAATACTAATAATTCAGTTTATTTCAAATATATATCTTTCCTTCTCTGTTGAGTACGTATTCTCACTAACATTCCTCATCATTCTATTTATCTACCTATTCATCAAATTCACCAATAAAGAGCAGCTGTGCTCTGCCATGATCTTCAAGAGGTGCAATACAAAGCGGGAACATACCATACTCATCAGGAGATCGAATAGACTGCTCCAGATAATCAGCATGCGAGTCTGCCAATCCCTCGCGAGTAATATATTTCCAGGGAGTTATGAGAGATCCTGAGAGGAGATAACTGGTAATAGCGGGATAGGTTGCTCAGGTAAATCGAGCATTGATCTCGGTAGCGTAGACCTGACCATCACCTACCATAAAATCGATTCATCAAAACCCAACATATCCAATCTCGAACAGATATCACATAATCACCTCTGACTGGCGTAAAAACTCTGTTTGAAGATGACTGCCAAGATATTTGCTCGGTGATTCATTGCCAAGATAGTGTTGACCTCATTCAAGAATTTGATCGGTAAATCCGAAGATGCAAGCATGCTTCACGCCGAATTCTTCATAGATGAGGAACTGTATACTTGGGGAGCTTTCTTTCTCAATCACGCGCTCGATGATGATATCATGCCCGTTGTACTCTGAGAGTATCTGTTCGAGAGTATTGTTGTGGTTGCTCCAGAAACCATATCCAGAGACACCATGAGGATCTTTGAAAAAATAATGATCTTCCTTTGAGAAATAGAGAGCAATTATTGCTGGATCACTCGTATATACTCCATCAACAGTCGGGAGTCCAGACTTTTCGAGAAATTGTTTGAGCTTCAATTTATCATTTGCGAGACGTGATACTTCTGATGATACAAGGCATTTTGCACCTATTTTCTCTGCGAGGAGCTCGACATGTTCATTGATAGAGAAATTGATCAAATTTTGAAAATTCCGATCTCGAAGTTGACTCACAAATCAATCATCCGATAAAATATGCTCCGTCAATGATATGTGATGATTATTCTCTATGGTGAGAATCTCCACATCATCTGATAATCAAAGAGAGGAAAAATATTGATGAGACTCTGCGTAGAACGGATGTGAAAATACGACCGTTGTATTCGAGAGAATAGACAAAATTCTCTGATCGTACGAACCAACGAATGGGATATGAGGGAGAATATCTGGCTTGATACTGAGTCGAGTATCATTGAGGACAAGGGTATTTTTATTGAAAAATGTTTTGAGAGCATTCTGAAGATGTATTTTTGTTTCCTCCTTGTGATCAAGAAAATTTACCACCAAATTTACAGTATTGAGCATTGTCCTATAAGATCAATAAATAACGAGAGTGAAGTATAGATGGAAGCATACATCTTGCAAACTTTACCGGATAAAAATTGCAACCATAAAACTTCCCCTATAATGATAGCTCTTCATCTCTCCCATGTGATATAATAGTACCATCATCTCACAAAAAAGTACTGTCCATTGAATCGGCGTATTTGCACAATCAGAAATTAAGCAATGAGAAACAATCGAAATATGCCCGATAATCCTCCTCAACCAGGAAGATACAAGGATCATCGATCAAACCCATCTCTACAACTACTACTTCAGTTGGGAGCATCAGTGAAGTGCTCTTGCTCTCGGATATGGCTCACTCTACAACCATTCTTATTCGCCCAATGCTCGCTACCAAAAAGATTTTGCAAATCAGACCATTCATTTTCTTGCTATCCAAGATATAAATCGCGGTGAAGAAATCACTGTCAACTACAATGGCGATCCACTTGATCAAGAAAAAGTATGGTTCGAAAGATAGATATCATCATATTTGTTATTTTTTGCTTTCCTTATTTTAAGGATAACCATGCGCAAAATAAAATGCAATTGATGATAAAAAAAGTGAGTCCGAATCTTATTGTTCAGGCTAGAACATAGAGTGAAAGAGCTATGATTTGCATATGAGAATAAAAATAAGAAAAATTGATCCTTTATACTCAATCATTATTGTAGCTCAATAAATTATCACATTCAACAATTTTTTCTTGATTTCAACGAACTCATCGTCCCCCTAAGATACTAGATACTTTCTTCATTCGTTCTATATTTAAGGTTTCATCCTTGATGACTCTTTTTCTTTCTAGATAAGGCATCTTTAAAATTTCAGATGGTTTAATCTGATAGTAAAGTTCATGGTATATACTTTCTAAATTTTGATCAGATAAACTCTCAAGGTTGTCTGGTTGAATTCTTGCCATTGCATTAAGGATTAATATTGTATACAATGTATCCAGCAATCAGTAAAATTCAATCCTCAAAATTTTAAAAAACCATTTATTCAATCTATAATTCAAATCTAACACCCAATATGCACTCCAATACTATCACCTGTCCAAATTGTGGACATCAGTTCTCACTCTCCGATGTACAAAAACATGAACTCGAAGAAATGAAAGAAAAACTCTCGCAAGAGGCAAAAGTAGATGCAGAGAAACGCGCGCTCCAATGGGCAAAGCAGCAGATAGAAAAAGCAAAACAAGATGCTGATCTAGAAACAAAGCAAGCGAAGCAAGATGCCGAAGAATCGGCTCGCAAGCAAACGGTCGAGCTCGAATCACTCCGCAAACGTGATGAGGAAGCTCGAGCAAAAGAACTTCAATTTCTCCGAGAAAAACAAGAAATGGAGATGAAACAGAAGAATATGGAACTCGAGAAGCAACAAGCCATCATCGAAGCTCGCAAAGCTATGGAGACCGAGATCAAGGCACAAGTTGAAAAACAACAATCCTACGAGAATGACAAGATGAAGCTCGAGTATGACAAGCGTATGGCAGAGATGCAAAAGCAGCTCGAGATGACTCAAAAAGCTGTCGAAGATGCTAATCGTAAGGCGAATCAAGGATCGATGCAAATCCAAGGTGAGATCCAAGAGGATGCTCTCAAAGATCTTCTCATGAGCAATTTTCCGATCGATCTGATCTCAGATGTAGAAAAAGGGATCAAAGGTGCAGATATCATTCAAGAAGTTCGTGATAGCTTTGGACAATCAGTCGGTATTATTGCTTGGGAATCTAAGAATACCAAGGCATGGAGTGACAGCTGGGTCGACAAACTCAAAGAAGATCGTCTACGGGTCAATGCTGGAGTATCTGTGATCGTGTCATCTGTGCTTCCTACAGGTATTCATCGATTTGGACTCTATCGTGATATCTGGGTTACTGATTCAGAATCAGTCCTCCCACTCACAATTGCCCTCAGAGCTCATATGATCGAACTCACCAAAACTCGCAATAGTCTCAAGTGAAAAGATGAGAAGATGGAAGCACTCTATCACTATCTGATCTCTCCAGAGTTCAAGGCAAAGATCGAGAATATCGTAGAGGCATTCCAGACGATGAAAGATGATCTCGATCGTGAGAAGCGTGCCATGGAGAAAATGTGGAGTGCTCGTGAAAAGCAACTCTCTCGTGTCATCGACAACACTGCTCGTCTCTATGGAGATATGCAAGGATTGATCGGATCAAAGCTTGAGAAAGTGGATTATTTGGAGTTGGAGAGTGGAGAATAGCCTAATCAAGGACTAAAGAATATTTATCCACAAGTAGTACACAACTTGTGGATAATGCACGCACAGCACTCTTTCTTCCTGAAGGCCTGAGAACAAAGTAATACCCAATCATAGAGAATATCTTCGAGAAATTTGCAAACTGCTTATTCGGATTATACTGAACAAGTATTAATATTCATTCTATGACAACTGATTCAGCTACACAACAACAAGATGCTCATGACGATGAGGTACAAGATGGAAAAGTCGAATCCTCACCCACTGTGAAAGTAGAGGACAAAGCAAAGAAACACTCCCCTTTTGGTCCTGGATTTAACTTCGGCGGACACTCATTCGATAAAAGTGGTAATGCAAAATGAGGACATCCAAAAAGTGTATTTGGCAAACAACGCCCTGGACGAGCAGCAGCTCGAGGACGTTAGTAAAATTCCTAAGCAATATTGCTTAGGAATTTTATTCGATTCAGAAGTTTTGAGAGGAAATATAACTCCCCCTACTCATATCTCATCTCCCCTCTCAATGAGGGAATTTTTGCTGAAAATGTTCCAGTAATTCATCCATTCCACTCCCAAGATGATGGAGTGGAAATGAGATTTTATACGAAAGTAGATCCCTTCGCGAAGATGGCAATTATTTGTGTTATTATTCTCTCTCGTTGGGGTAGGCTAAAAAAGTGGTGGGATATGTACTCTCGATTATAAAAATGCCTTACACTATCTTCTCTCCTTGTATAACTGGAGTAATATGGCGAAGAAATGCTAATCGTGATTCTGCTGCTTCATTGAGATCATCGAGGAGTGTGACTGTCTCTTCCCAGCCGATACAACCATCCGTAATACTCACACCATGTTTGAGATTCTTCGGATCGTCTTTTCCTGGTGTATGAGATTGTTTACCTTCATGAATGTGACTCTCGATCATGACACCGAGAATATTTTGTGATCCCTCACGAACCTGATTCGCTATATTTTGAACTACTAATCATTGGAGCCTATGATCTTTGTTGCTATTTCCATGAGATGCATCGATCATTACTCGTGGTGCCAGTCATGCCTGCTCAAGTTGCTTTGCGACTGTTTTGACTGACATTTCATCGTAGTTCGGATTTTTGCCTCATCGTAGAACAATATGTACGTCTGGATTTCCAGATGTCTCGATACGGGCAA
>ERZ724509.733-NODE-733-length-13373-cov-4.338940_pt1 | contig 13373 bp, 9 predicted proteins | sample MGYA00376042_ERZ724509 | MGnify/ENA primary metagenome ERZ724509 (study PRJEB28724, sample SAMN07190887) | wastewater metagenome | isolation source: effluent of sewage treatment plant in Hong Hong | place: USA: Christiansburg, Virginia | collected 2016-03-01 ...
CCATTTTGACATTAGGCTTTTATTATCCTTGGTTAACGGTTTCATTAAGAAAGTATGTGTTGGCACATACAAGGTTTGGTAATATTGAATTTAAATTTGATGGTGAAGGATCCGAATTGTTGGGGTTACATATTAGTGGAATATTTTTGTCTATTATAACAATATATATATACATTCCTTGGTATTTAATTTCTATAAAAAATTTCGAACTGAAGAATGTTAAAGTCATTCAACAAGGACAATCTTTCTCCGTTCAATCTACCATGCGTGGAGGAAGTTTTTTTGGATTGAATATGGTGAATTTTTTAATTTTGATTTCAACCTTAGGCTTGGGTATGCCTTTTGTTATGATTCGGAATATGAAATATTATTTAACGAATATTCATTTTAATAATTTGATAGATGTGGATGCAATCGTTCAAACGGAAGCAGATTATAAAGATGCTACAGGCGAAGATTTATCGGATGCGCTAGACTTGAACTTTTTTTAACTCAATATGAAGAACGGATTTGACGTAACATATTATTCAGGAAGAAATTCTGTCAGTAATAAAGCACTATTGACCTTTTATGAAAATAGATGGGTAATAGCTTATACCAATTATCATTCAGGCGAAGCCGAAGAGATTGTATGGGAACTTGCAAATATACATCCTGCTATTGTAGTGGCGGGTACTACCATTTTTAAATATGGTGCATTTCCACATCAATCCATCGAATACAAAAACGATAATTTAAACACTCAAATTAGAGCGCATTACCCCATGGTATTGTTCAGTAAAACAGATATGTTTATTGATACGATGAATTGGAAGCGCATGAGCTTAGTTATCCTAACCATTCTGGGTTTTGTAATCTGTTCGTATGTATTCTTTATTCCGTTTTTAGCAGTGAAAGCAGTAGAGAACATGCCCATATCCTACGACGAACAGTTAGGTGAATACGTATTTGAAAAAATGACTGGCAATTTTGAAATTGATAGCGTACAAAGTGTACTTGTAAATGAATTTGCTGAAAAAATTAATTTTGAATCTCCTTACACATTAAAAATTCATGTTGTAAAAGATGAAACAGTAAATGCTTTCGCATTGCCTGGCGGGCACATCGTTATATATGAAGGCATCTTAAAGCAAATGCAACACAAAGAAGAATTAGCTGCCTTGCTGGCACATGAAGTTTCGCATGTGAATCATCGACATTCTGTTAAGGCAATTGCTAAAACCTTGTCTAGTTATTTATTCCTATCGATTCTTACAAGTGATGTAAATGGCATCACAACTGTAATCGTGAGTAATGCAGATATGTTTAATTCGCTCACGTATTCAAGGAGTTTAGAAGCCGAAGCCGATTCTGAAGGATTAAAAATATTGTATAATAATAGAATAGACCAAAGAGGGTTTGTGTATTTATTTGAAACGCTAGGCAAAGAAAGTCAAGGTTTAAATATTGAATTGTTAAGTACACACCCTTTAACAGAGAATCGAATTGAACAGGCAAATAAGACCGCTGCCGAACAGAAGAACTATCTTGAACGAACAGATTTAGAGGATACGTGGAAGAAAATTAAAACGCGACTTTCCTTTCAATAACTGAAAAGATACATTTTAAATAGGGTATTCATATAAGTTATGAATACCCTATTTTTTTAAAAAGATACGGTAATGCTTCCTTTTATGTAAAAGGGTGTTCCTGGAGTAAAGTGAATTTCAGTTACAGGTGTCGTTTCATTTTTCAATTGTGATTCGGTAGCGAATTGCGCTTCTTTCCATTTTTGATTGAAGATGTTTTCAGCACTTATGCCAAAAAGGAATCGATTTAATTGATAATTTACTACTGCATCCATAATGAAATACCCTTTAGCAACAATGGTATTATCTTCCACTGCGGGCCGATGCCCTAAATATCGATATCGCAAACTTGCGCTCCATTTATTTTGCTTCACAGACAAACCACCGGTGCTTGTTATTGGTGGTGCAAGAGGTACATAGTTTTCATTCCTAGGCAAGTTGATGTATCTGGGTTTGGCTAAATTTAAATCCATATCTGCAAACAACCATTTTGCTAACTGATATCTGAAACTCATATCAATACCCATACGTCTTGTACTACCGCTAGGCTCCAACAAACCATCGTCTCCAACATATACATATTCAGATTCTAAATACATATACCACAGAGCCATGTTTACAAACAACTTATTGCCAATTTTGGCATTGGTTCCTAAATCCACAGATTTAGCTCTGGGCAAACTGGATTGTGTTGTTTTATAAACAGAAACACGCGCATCGTTTGAGTGAAACCCATAACCGCCACTGGCATATAGTTGTAGCGCTTGTGTTAATTTATAATAAATATTTATTTTAGGACTAGCGATGCCTTGGCCTCGGTTTGCAGATGAAGTGTCATCTATGCTACTTTTATACAAAAATGTAAAATAGTCATAACGTAAACCAAGATTTAATGTTAAACGAGATGATATCAATAAACTCGCATCCGCAAAGCCATTGATATTGTTTTCATGAATAGAACCTTTTTTTACATCGTTTAGGAATTCTCTTTTTTCTACATGTGCCAATCCGATATTGTCAATGAAGTCACCTCTATATCCTGCTCCAACGTTAGTTTTTAACGTTCTACCAAATAATCTATAGTCATTTTTTAACGAGGAATTTAATCCAAGCATATTTCTGTTTTCATACTGATGAATTTCATCTCCATGTATTGGATCATCTTTGTATAAAGTGAAATTTGAAAACAAACTAAAGGCATAGTTGCTCCAATATACTTGATTGGTCCATGTACCTAGTTTACCAGCTTCTGTGGTGACTTGGATATTTGCATTTGTGCGATTTGTGTTGCCTCCTTCTGAATTGTCAATAGAGCCAAACCATCCAATACTTCCATTATCAACTGCACGGTCTGGTATTTGTCCAGAGGCATCCCATTTACTAAAGAACGTGGAGATACTAGCAGTTATGTAGGTCTTTTTTGATACGATTCCGTGATATTTTGCAAAGATATTATAACGATTAAAATGCTGCGGACTTTCAAAAAAACCTCTTGAATAAAATGCTTCCGATGCAATATATGCACTGTGTTTTTGTTCCATACTATCCTTTTTAGGAATGAGGTTTAAAAGGACCAATGCTCTATAGGTATTGAATTTCCCCATTTCAACCTTGGCCTTGTTGTCTGGAAGGAAATTTTTTGTTTGAAATTTTACGGCTCCTGCAGTATTGAAGTCGCCGATGTTGGCATTATAGCATCCTTTATTAAATTGTATGTTGTCAACCGTTTCAGGTATTACAAAATGCAAATCCGCATAGCCTTGTCCGTGTGCATGCGAAGCCATATTTACGGGCATGTTGTCGACAGAAACAGCAACGTCTGTACCATGGTCCACGTCAAATCCACGCAGAAATAATTGTTCTGCTTTTCCACCACCAGCATGCTGTGCTATAAATAGACCAGGCACGAGACGTAATAAATCCTGAGTGGTATTTATAGGCCTAAGTTTAGAATCTGTGGAATTGATTGTGTTAAATGCAACTTCATTGCGTGCTGTTATTTGTATTTCAGGAATCTGTATGGCATCATCCTCTAGTAGATATGTTTTTTGGAACTGCTCTGCCTCTTTTAATAAAATTGTATCCCTTATGGTTTGAAATCCTAAGGAATGAATCACTATGTAATACATACCGGGCGATAAAAACTGAAAATCAAATCTGCCTTCGATATCCGTGTAGGTGATTTTATTGTTTTGATTGACAAGTTGAACATACCCATTCAGAATAGGTATGTTGTTTTGAGCTTGGATTACTTTTCCTGTTATACGTGCTTGTTGAGCAAGAGCCGTGAAACAAAATAAGTACAAGTAAATAAGTACTACGTTTTTCATGTTCTGTTTTGTTTAATGCATTCCATATTATCTCATAATAGAGCGGACATATACGCGCTATTATATAGATACTATTTTGTAAAAAGAGTGATTAAACAGTTAGCCGAGGTGGCTGAAAAAGAGAAGTAGGATTGAAACACGGAATTGAAAAATGATAGAAAGAATTATATGTAATCGGCACAGAATACATGCGATTTACATCAAATGATGATTTATTTTTCAGAAAGAAGTAAATTATTTTTATATCTAATTTAATAGTAGTAGAACTGGATTGTTTGTTCGATTTTTCATCTTCTGTTTGTATATGATCCAGTATATCATGTACGTGGGCATGCTCATGTTGGTGACTATGGATATGCTGGAGATGTAAATGTATTTGTAGTGGATCTATATGATGATGTGTATGGATATCTATATGATGATGTGTATGGATATCTAAATGTTGATGCCATGGATTGTTTGGGATATAATGCAGAATTGTATGAAGAATGGAAATAGAATCTTTAAACGACAGTATAAAAATACTCGTAATAATGAATATGGCTGTACATCTATTTTTCACAAAAACCGGGTATACTTGTTTTAGATCATTTCTGTATACTTAGACACGTGAATTATGAAAAAGTAACAATAAATCGAAAATAATTTCAAAAAACAGAAAAATAAAAAAAGAACTATTGAAAATCTGCCTCAGGTGTTGCGTGTACATTTTGAAGCAAACTGATTTTAAATCAAATTACTTCAAAATGTGTATGGAAATGTAATCAGCTTAGTTTTTAATTAGTGGAATGATGTGGTTTTTTTTGTAACACAAAGCCTATATTGAATCCAAATACCTTAGGGATTCTCGCATAGGGGATAGATTCAATTTTATGAATGATAAAATATTTTTGTAAGATTTTTGCCAAGTCGGAATGATCAAAACCTTTATGGCCACAATCAATACGCTCTACTTTACTCATTTTGCCGATGGTGCCGTATAGTAATTCTGAAAGTGAATACGATTCTGTTTCTTTCTTAGATTGCGTTATTGATTTGATAATATGTTTAAAAAATAATACAAGTCCTTTTTCATTAGGCACACTAATTAAACAATATTTAGTCGTTTTAATACTAAGTAATTTAATATAGTCTTCTAAATCTTTTGCTGGAATATGTTCCAATGTTTCCAAGCAAATGCTTATATCATATAATAGTTGATTGTTACTAAAGTCTGCAGGTGTTTCACAGGTATGGAAGGCATAGGCTGTATTGTCTTTCCATTTAATTTTTGCGATATCTAAACCACCTTCCCAATTGGCATCGTAACCAGAATAAACGGTTGGCTTATTATCTAAGAAATCAATCGTCTTGCCATCATAACAACCCAATTCTAACATAGAATAAGGTTCTAATTTCCATTTGTTAATCCAGTTATTTACCCATCTGTATCTAGCATGATGTAATTTGCTTCGGAAAGATTTTCCATCAAATAAACGTTCGTTGTATGTAGCCACTTTTTTAAAAAAAAATTATGTATTGTGAATTATGTTTATGAATTATGAATTATGAGTTATGAATTATGAATTATGAATTATGAATTATGAGTTATGAATTATGAGTTATGAATTATGAGTTATGAATTATGAGTTATGAATTATGAGTTATGAATTATGAGTTATATTTCCTTGATGTAATAAATTGTACAATGTACAATAGGTATGTTTGAAAGATTCTTAACCTGAACACGAATCAACCCGTTGTTGTGCCAGCGGCCAACAACCTGTTTATTTTAATCACCCTTGTTAATAGTATTCAGCAAACCAGTTATAATTCATAATTTATAATTCATAATTCATAATTATTTTCTATTCATAATTCATAATTATTTCCTCCTCTCTTTCCATAACTGTTGGAAAGATTTTGGCGCTATATGAACATCTTCTCTGCGTTTGCCCCAAGAGTTTTTGAAAATAAAACCAACCATGAAGTTTTTCAAGGCAGCTCCCGGTAAATTCAGAAGCGTTCTATTCTTCATTGCTTTTGCCCAAAGCTTGAAACCAAATGTTTCGGACTTCGTTGCTAAGCCTTCTTTAACACTTTGGTTTCTGTTTAATAATAATAGATTGTGTAAGTCGATTTTAACAGGGCAAACACTTGTGCATGCTCCGCATAGAGTACTTGCATAGCTTAAGTGCTTAAACTTTTCCATGCCCTCTAGATGTGGGGTAATTACAGAACCAATTGGACCACTGTAAGTGCTGCCGTAAGTATGTCCGCCAATATTTCTATACACAGGACACACATTCAAACATGCACCACAACGTATACAATTTAATGACTGTCGTTTTTCTGGATCTTCAATAATATTTGTACGTCCATTGTCTATTAAGACAACGTACATCTCCTCTGGGCCATCACTTTCGCCTTGTTTGGCAGGTCCTGTGAAAATAGTATTATATACTGTCACTTGTTGACCTGTTCCACTTTGCGCAAGCATGGGCCAAAACAAGCCTAAGTCTGTCATGGAAGGGATTAGCTTCTCAATGCCAACAATTACAATATGTGTTTTGGGGAAGGTTGTACAAAGACGTGCATTGCCTTCATTTTCCGTTACAGCAATACCGCCTACATCTGCAATGATGAAATTGGCGCCCGAAACACCAACTTCTGCTTCTAAATATTTTTCACGTAAGATTCTTCTCGCTGTAAGCGTTAATTCTTGTGGGTCGTCTGTATAAGGGATGCCTAATTTTTTTTCAAACAATTCAGAAATATCCTGGCGAGACATGTGCATCGCAGGAGTAACAATGTGATACGGCTTTTGTCCTGCTAATTGTACAATGTATTCTCCTAAATCTGTTTCAATGGATTCGATCCCATTTTTTTCAAGGTATTCATTGAAATGGATTTCTTCGGTAGTCATTGTTTTAGATTTAACAACACTACGTGTTTTCTTTTCTTTTAATATTTTATGAATCTCTGACAATGCTTCGTTTGCATCACGTGCCCAAATTACCTTGCCGCCATTGCGGGTAAAGTTGGCTTCAAATTCAATTAAATATTTATCTAAATTTTCAATGACTTGTGTCTTCAAATAAGACGCACGCTGTCTACCCAATTCGTGATTTTCGAATTGCGTAGATCCTTTAGCAACGGCATCGTTGTATCGGCCTATGTTAAAGTTTATTTTGCGACGGTGTTCCGAATCAAATGTTTTTGAGTCGGCATCTGTTAAAAACGAATCGGCGTTTTTCATATCTTATTTTGTTCCATCCACGACCAAACGGTTTTCTCGATTAGCAATCTCCCAAGCTGTAGCAAATACTAATTGAGTGATTTTTGTCATCTTATCAAATCGAATCTTATCAACAGTATCGGTAGGCTTGTGGTAATCTTCATGAATACCTGAGAAATAAAAGATCACAGGGATGTTGTTTTTTGCAAAGTTATAATGGTCTGATCGATAATAAAAGCGGTTTGGGTCATCAAATGAATTAAAGGTGTAATCCAGTTCGATTTTTGCAGAAGCCATATTCGCCTGTTCGTTAATGGTATGTAATTCAGATGATAAGCGATTGCTTCCAATGATATATACATAATTTTCGTTGCCAGCATGTGTAGCATCTACTCTACCAATCATGTCGATATTCAAGTCTACAACAGTATTAGCTAAAGGGAAAACGGGCTTATCTGTATAATACTCGGAGCCCATTAATCCTCGTTCTTCTCCCGTTAGAGGCATGAAAAGAATGGTGCGCGCAGGGCCAACCCCCTTAGATTTCGCTAAGGAAAAGGCTTGAGCAATTTCAAGTAAAGCAACCGTACCAGAACCATCGTCATCTGCGCCATAGCAAATCTTGCCATTTTCTATCCCCAAATGGTCGTAATGGGCCGTTAGTACAACAATTTCTTCTGGATATTTATTTCCTTCAATAATTCCCAATACGTTCTCTGTTTGAACCAAACGTTCTGTTACACCCACTTTTGCTTCTACTTTGGCAGATTTAAATGGGTAGCTGGATTCAGACCTAAAATACATTTTTTTATATTCAAGCAATGTGTGATCAGTCGATTTTAACATTTCTGCCGCCAAACTTACTGGTATAAAAAAAGCATTTGACTTTTTCTTATGTGAAAATGCTAAGGTAGGAGCTAATAAATGTTCTTTAAGATTGCTTAACCTCGTTTCAAATTCCGCTTGTGTATTACCAACAATGATATAAACAGCTTTTGCTCCCTTTTTATAAGCTAAATCTGATTTTGCGCGCCAATCATTGGCCCAGCTCGATAAGCTTTTTGTTCCACTAATTAAAGAAAGGGAATCTTTAAAGGGTTCTCCCATAAAAATAATTACGCCTTTATCTTTAACAGAAATGTTTTTGTAGTCGCTGTAATTAGAGGTTTCTATTCCATAACCCACACAAACCATTTTCATAGAAGTAACTTCTGGTATAGAAACATCACCGTAGGCATAAAAATCTTTTAGAAATATTTTTTTAGTTTTATCTACTTTCAAATAGACATCTGCCCACTTCTTTTCAAGGAGAGTGAATTCTTGAAAATAGCTATTCCCAGAAGTTGTTGAAACCGGCGGGAGTAATCCAAACTCTTTAAATTTAGCTGCTAAATAGCGCGCGGTTTTCTTTTGGCCGACTTCTCCAGTAGCTCGGCCTTCCATGCTATCAGAAGCCACAATGTGCAAATACTCCGATAAATCAGCTGCTGTAATGGACTCCAGTGCCTCTTTTTTTATTTCAGTTGCATTGGGTAACGGTACTGCGTTGATTAGTAGCATTCCTGCAACAATAGACAGAAGTACGTATGCGATTTTTTTTCTAGGGGTATTCATACTGTAAATCTACTAAATTTTAATAGAATATTATTTATCCACAGGGCGCGAACAAAACGACTCTAAAGTTCAGCAATTTCGTAAATTTGTGGCGTTTTAAAGCATTTGTTTTGCTTAAGAACAATACAATAGTATTTAGAAGTTCTACTGTTATGAAAATAGATTTGACCCAAAGAGGTACTTTCCAAGAAAGACATATTGGTACATCGTCTTCCGAAAAAGAAGAAATGTTATCTGTTATAGGTGTTCGTTCCATAGATCAATTGATCGATGAAACGGTACCTTCCAATATTCGTCTTAAAAAGTCTTTGCAATTACCCGCAGCCCTAACGGAAGAAGGGTTCCTGCAAGAGTTTAAAAAGATTGTATCTCAAAATCAAGTTTTCAAAACATACATTGGTTTAGGTTATTATAATACACTTACGCCAACAGTTATTTTAAGAAATATTTTAGAAAATCCAGGTTGGTATACTGCATATACACCATACCAAGCTGAGATTTCTCAAGGACGTCTAGAAGCACTCATCAATTATCAAACGATGGTGTGTGACTTAACAGGTATGGAGATTGCAAATGCATCGCTGTTAGATGAAGCCACAGCTGCAGCTGAAGCAATGACTTTATTATATAGTCTTAGAAAAGGCCCTAAAAAAGATGCTTTGGTATTTGTTGTTTCAAAACACACGTTTCCGCAAACGTTAGATGTGTTAAAAACACGTTCAGAACCACTTGGTATTAGTATAGAAATTACGGACACCACAACGGTTGATTATGCACGTAACGATATTTTTGGTTTGTTACTACAATCTCCCGATTGTAATGGTGCTGTTGCAGATTATACAGATTTAATTGCAAAAGCACATGCATCGGATGTGTTGGTTGCATTTGCATCAGACTTATTAAGCCTAACCTTATTGAAGTCGCCAGGAGAAATGGGGGCAGATGTTGTCTTAGGCTCATCTCAACGTTTTGGCGTACCTATGGGATTTGGTGGACCACATGCTGGTTTCTTTGCTACCAAAGAAGAATACAAACGGCAATTGCCTGGTCGTATCATTGGGGTTTCAATTGATGCAGAAGGAAAGAAAGCATATCGCATGTCTTTACAAACACGCGAACAACACATACGTAGAGAAAAAGCAACTTCTAATATTTGTACCGCGCAAGTATTGTTGTCGGTAATTGCAGCATCGTATGCCGTGTATCACGGTCCTGTAGGTTTGAAGAAAATTGCTTTGCGCGTACATGGTTTTGCAACAGCATTAGCAGCGATCGTAAAAGATCTTGGTTTGGAGCAAAGCAACCCTGCGTATTTTGATACCATCTCATTTTGTGCGCAAGCCAAATACGAAGAAGTGAAAATAGCGGCAGAAAAAGCACAAATCAATTTGCGTTACGAAAACAATCAAGTAATTATTGCTTTGGATGAGTCCGTTACAATTTCGGATTTTACGAACTTAGTAGCTGTATTAATTGAAGCAACAGGGAAAGACTTTTCTGCGGTTGAGTTGGTAGCAAAATACAGCAGCATTCGAGCTTCGCTTCCTACAGATTTAGAACGCACTTCGAAATTCATGACGCATGCGGTATTTAATTCCTACCATACCGAACATGAAATGTTGCGTTATTTAAAGCAATTAGAAAATAAAGATTTATCGCTTACGCATTCTATGATTTCATTGGGTTCTTGTACCATGAAATTGAATGCTACAACAGAAATGATTCCGGTTACCTGGCCAGAGATTGGACAAATACATCCATTCGTACCGGCACAACAAGTAAAAGGCTATCATCAGTTATTTAAAAATATTGAATCTTGGTTGTGCGAGATTACCGGCTTTGCAGGTGTTTCTGTACAGCCAAACTCGGGTGCGCAAGGTGAATACGCTGGACTGTTAGTGATTCGTGCATACCACGAAAGTAGAGGAGATCATCATAGAAATATTGCATTAATACCAACATCTGCGCATGGAACCAATCCTGCAAGTGCAGTAATGGCTGCGATGCAGGTTGTATTGGTGAAATGCGATGACGCTGGTAATATTGATGTTGCAGATTTAAAAGCAAAAGCTGCTTTACATAGTGCAAACTTATCGTGCTTGATGATTACGTATCCATCTACGCACGGCGTATTTGAAGAAACAATCATTGATATTTGTGAAACGATTCACAATAACGGCGGACAAGTATATATGGATGGTGCAAACATGAATGCACAAGTAGGCTTAACTTCACCAGGTTCTATTGGTGCGGATGTGTGTCACTTGAACTTACATAAGACATTCTGTATTCCTCACGGAGGTGGTGGTCCGGGTGTTGGACCAATTGGCGTGGCTGCACATTTGACGACTTTCTTACCAAGTCATGCCGTAGTTAAAACGGGTGGAGAGAAAGGGATTCATGCCGTTTCTGCAGCTCCTTGGGGTAGCGCAAGTATTTTGCCTATTTCGTATGGCTATATTGCGATGATGGGGGCAGATGGCTTAACCAATGCTACTAAGAATGCCATTTTGAATGCAAACTATATTAAAGTTCGATTAGAGAAATATTATCCAATATTATATACCGGTGCAAACGGACATTGTGCGCACGAATTTATTTTAGATTGCAGAGCCTTCAAAACAACTTTAGGTATTGAAGTAGAAGATATCGCCAAACGTTTGATGGATTATGGCTTCCATGCACCAACCGTTTCTTTCCCAGTTGCAGGTACTTTAATGATTGAACCTACAGAAAGCGAATCCAAGCATGAATTGGATCGTTTCTGCGAAGCCATGATTTCTATTCGCAATGAAATCAAGGAAGTTGAAACGGGTGCAGCAGATAAGTTGGATAACGTCTTAAAACACGCTCCGCATACAGCAAGTATTATTACAGCAGATGAGTGGACACGCTCATACTCCAGACAAAAAGCAGCGTATCCATTGCCGTATATTAAAACAACAAAGTTCTGGCCAACTGTTAGTCGAATCGATAGTGCCTACGGCGATCGAAATTTATTCTGTAGTTGCATTCCCACTGAGGAATTTGCCGATGCTGAAATAGCTTAATTATATTGAAAGGGAAGAGTGGGGAACCACTCTTTTTTTATGAGTAATATTGCTGATTTGATTTGAAATTTCAATCTACATATTGTGTTAAAGCTAACTATTGAACCAATTCGCCTTCATTTCTAAGTAATAGTATGTTCCGCCAATAGAAAATGTAATACATAAACATAACACGTACATTCTTACTACTTAAAACCTAAAACGTAAAACATATAAAACATGCTTGAATTTATAAGACAACCTTGGCCATGGTATATCTCTGGTCCCTTGCTGGGCTTAATGGTTCCTTTATTGTTATTTATAACAAACAAACAATTTGGAGTTTCTTCTAACTTTAGACACATCTGCGCCATGTATGCGCCCAAATCCATCAAGTTCTTTGATTATGATTGGAAGAAAGAAGCATGGAACTTAGTATTGATTGTTGGTACTATTGCAGGAGCTTGGCTAGCCCATACCTTCCTAAACCCAACCGTAGGGGTAGGGGATGATACCTATGCAATATTAAATCAACAAGGCGTACATGATTTTGATGGTTTTGCACCTATCAGCATCTTCTCTTGGGAAGGATTATTTACCTTAAGAGGATTTATAATGATTGTTGTGGGTGGCTTCCTTGTTGGCTTTGGTACACGTTATGCGAACGGCTGCACATCAGGACATGCAATCATGGGATTGTCCATGTTGAATGTAAATTCCCTCATAGCGGTTGTTGGCTTCTTTATTGGCGGACTTACAATGACGTATTTGGTGTTGCCGTATATATTGGAGCTATAGCGAATCAAATTCCAAATAACAAAAAACAAATACCAAACGGATTGAATGAACGTGATGAAAAGTGAAAGTAGTGTAAAATGTAAAAAAGTTGAGTGTAGAAATTTGTCTGTATTAAATGTAACCTTTGTTCTTTATCCTATTTAATTCTCTTACTCATTATTCAAATTTTAGAAGTTAAGCATGTACTTTACACTCTACACTTTTTCACTAATGAACTACTCATACCAACACCACACAACTTAAAACGTAATACATAAAACGTAACATGAAATATATAAAATTCTTTATCATAGGCATGTACTTTGGCATTGTGTTGACCAAAGCAGAAGTAATCTCTTGGTTTCGAATTCAAGAGATGTTTCACTTTCAAAGCATACACATGTACGGCATCATCGGCTCTGCAATTGTAGTAGGAGCCATTTCAATTTTACTGATTAAGAAATTCAATTTGAAAAGTTTTGGTGGCGAAGATATTCGTTTAATTGCCAAAGAGTATCACAAAGGATTGCTGCCGGGCGGAATTATCTTTGGATTGGGCTGGGCATTAACAGGTGCATGCCCAGGGCCTATGTTTGCATTGGTAGGCGCAGGGGTGGAAGTTATGATTGTAGCAATTATTTCTGCAACAGCTGGCACGTTTGTATATGGTTTGATCAAAGATAAACTACCTTCGTAATTAGGCCTAAAGCTTAAGGCTTAAGGCGTAAAGCTAAATGCATAGAGTACGAGAATTAACTGCTTTTCTTACTCCTACGTTGTCATGTTATTAAAGGATTGAATAGTATGCAATTTAAAGCGTCTGATTCTATAATAAGTT
>ERZ724509.737-NODE-737-length-13332-cov-5.920389_pt1 | contig 13332 bp, 13 predicted proteins | sample MGYA00376042_ERZ724509 | MGnify/ENA primary metagenome ERZ724509 (study PRJEB28724, sample SAMN07190887) | wastewater metagenome | isolation source: effluent of sewage treatment plant in Hong Hong | place: USA: Christiansburg, Virginia | collected 2016-03-01 ...
CACGCCAGCGATTCAAAATTTCAGCAGCTTGCGCATTGCGCATACCACCCATCCGCGCCGTGAATCGCCTGTTTTTACACATTTTTGTCACAAATTTGTCACATCAAACTTCTACATTCACTCCATTCCTTGTATTCCTTGAATTCCTCAACACTGAATGGAGTAGATATGAAATTCTCGAAATTGTCTTTGTTAGCCACTTTGATGGCAGTCGCTGGTTTGGGTGTAGCACACGCACAGGAAGTAACAGGCGCTGGCGCGACTTTCCCCGCTCCCATTTACGCTAAATGGGCTTCGGAGTACCACAAGGCTACTGGTGTGAAGGTCAATTACCAGTCCATCGGTTCCGGTGGTGGCATCAAACAAATTGATTCCAAAACGGTCGATTTCGGTGCATCCGATATGCCCCAAACCGATGAAGTGTTGAAAAGCAAAGGGCAAATCCAATTCCCTACCGTGTTGGGCGGCGTGGTTCCGATTATCAACATCAAGGGTATTGAACCCGGGCAGCTCAAGCTCACGGGCGCTTTGTTGGGCGATATTTACTTGGGCAAAATCACCAAGTGGAACGATCCAGCGATTAAAGCCCTGAATCCTTCCCTGCCCTTGCCCGATGCACTCATCTCCCCCGTGCGCCGTGCCGATGGTTCGGGTACGAGCTTTATTTTCACGAATTATTTGAGCAAAGTTAGCCCCGAATGGAAATCCAAAGTGGGCGAAGGCACTGCCGTCAACTGGCCCTTGGGTACAGGCGGTAAAGGTAACGAAGGAGTTGCTGCCTACGTTGGACGTTTGCCGAATTCGATTGGCTATGTGGAATATGCTTACGTCAAGCAAAACAAAATGAATTACGCGCTGGTGCAAAACGCCGCTGGTAACTTCGTGAAACCCGAAGACGATAGCTTCAAAGCAGCGGCTGCGGGTGCGGATTGGAGCAAATCCTTCTACCAAATTTTGACCAACCAACCCGGTAAAGAAGCATGGCCTATTTCGGGTGCTACCTTCATCTTGATGCACGCCAAGCAAGATAAACCCGCCAGTGCTACCGAAGTGCTGAAGTTTTTTAGCTGGGCCTACAAAAACGGTGAAAAAATTGCGGTCGATTTGGACTACGTACCTATGCCCAAGCCCGTTGTTGCAGCCATTGAAAAAGCATGGGGCGAAATTAAAGATACTTCTGGTAAAACCATTGCCATTCCAGCCACAAAGTAATGCAAAGTAATACGAAATAATGGCTGATCGCATCTTTGCATGGGCTGCTCGCGCAGCAGTCCTTTTGACGCTGGGCATGTTGTTGGCGATTTTGGTATCGCTCACCATCAGTGCTTGGCCTGCTATCCTTCGATACGGTTTTGGCTTTATGGCGAGTACCGCTTGGGACCCCGTGAAGGAAGAATTTGGCGGGCTGGTCATGATTTATGGCACGCTCATCACCTCATTCATCGCGTTGCTGATTGCCGTTCCGGTCAGCTTTGGCATCGCGTTGTTTCTTACCGAATTGTCTCCCGTTTGGCTCAAACGCCCGCTGGGAGTAGCGGTTGAATTATTGGCTGCTGTTCCATCCATCGTTTACGGTATGTGGGGTTTGTTGGTATTTGGGCCTGTGTTGGCTGAATACGTTCAACAACCCGCCCAAAATCTTTTAACGGGTGTCCCTTATTTGGGTGCTTTGGTATCCGGCCCTCCGGTTGGTATCGGTATTTTGGCGGCAGGTGTGATTCTTGCCATCATGATTATTCCCTTCATCGCAGCGGTCATGCGTGACGTGTTTGAAGTCACCCCCCCGATGTTGAAAGAATCTGCCTACGGCTTGGGTGCAACGACGTGGGAAGTGGTTTCTAAAGTGGTTCTGCCCTACACCAAAACCGGTGTTATCGGCGGCATCATGCTGGGTTTAGGCCGTGCGATTGGCGAAACCATGGCGATCACTTTTGTGATTGGTAATTTCAACCAACTGGATTCATTCAGCTTGTTTCAAGCCGCTAATAGCATTACGTCTGCCTTGGCGAACGAATTTGCCGAAGCCGCTGAAGGGCTGCACCAAGCATCGTTGATGTATTTAGGGCTGGTGTTGTTCTTTATCACCTTTGTGATTTTGTCGCTCTCCAAACTGCTGCTCTTGCAGTTGAAAAAAGGTGAAGGAACGAGTGCATGACTACCATGGATACGAAAAACGCCCTGTATTCGATGCGGGCAGCACGTTTTGCCCGCCGTAAGCGGGTCAATCAAATTGCAACCACCTTGGCTTTGTGCGCGATGGCATTCGGTTTGTTTTGGTTGTTCTGGATTTTGTGGGAAACCATCCGCCTGGGTATTGGCGGTTTGAGCATAGCCACATTCACCCAGATGACCCCGCCACCGAATGAAGAAGGCGGATTGCTGAATGCCATTTATGGATCGGTAGTCATGGTGCTGCTGGCAACCTGTTTAGGCGCACCGATTGGAATTTTGGCGGGCATCTATCTGGCAGAGTTTGATAGCAAAAGCTGGCTTGCCAATACCACCCGTTTTGTGAACGATATTTTGCTCTCTGCTCCCTCTATCGTCATTGGGCTTTTTGTCTATGCGATAGTGGTCGCGAAACTCAAATCCTTTTCGGGTTTTGCGGGAGTCGTGGCGTTGTCTTTGTTGGTGATTCCGATTGTGATTCGCACCACCGAAAACATGCTGCAACTGATTCCAGCGGGTCTGCGCGAAGCGGCTTACGCCTTGGGTTCGCCCAAGTGGAAGGTGGTGTTGAACATCACCCTCAAGGCCGCGCGAGCGGGTGTGCTTACCGGTATATTGCTGGCAGTGGCACGGATTGCGGGTGAAACCGCGCCCTTGCTCTTTACCGCGTTGAATAACCAGTTTTGGACGAGCAGCTTGGGTGAACCGATGGCAAACTTACCGGTCACCATTTTCAAATTTGCCATGAGTCCTTATGAAAATTGGCAAAAGCTGGCATGGGCTGGGGTATTTATTATCACCATCGCTGTACTGGGTTTGAATATCTTGGCGCGGATTTTGACGCGCAAGGAACATTAAAGATAATATAAAGAGAGTTTGATTATGCTGGCAACTCCCCTTCCTCCCACCCAAACCAAAATTGCGGTTAAGGATTTGAATTTTTATTACGGCAAGTTCCATGCCCTCAAGGGTATTAACTTGGAAATTCCTGAAAAACGGGTAACGGCATTTATCGGCCCTTCGGGGTGCGGTAAATCCACTTTGCTGCGTATTTTCAACCGCATGTTTGAGTTATACCCTGAACAGCGTGCGCAGGGTGAGGTTTTGTTGGATGGTCAAAACATCCTCACCAGCCAAGAAGATATTGCTTTATTGCGTGCCAAGGTAGGGATGGTTTTCCAAAAGCCAACACCCTTCCCAATGTCGATTTTTGACAATATCGCCTTCGGGGTTAAATTGTTTGAAAAATTGAGCCGCTCAGAAATGGAAGATCGGGTGGAATGGGCATTGCGTAAATCTGCTTTGTGGAATGAAGTCAAAGACAAATTGAATCAAAGCGGTTCTGGTTTATCGGGGGGACAGCAGCAGCGTTTGTGCATTGCACGCGGTATTGCGATCAAGCCCGAAGTCTTGTTATTGGATGAACCCTGTTCGGCATTAGACCCTATTTCTACCGCGAAAGTGGAAGAATTGATTGTCGAATTGAAAAACGATTACACCGTAGTGATCGTGACCCACAATATGCAGCAGGCCGCACGATGCAGCGACCATACCGCGTATATGTATTTGGGTAATTTGATTGAATTCGGCGATACCGAACAAATGTTCTTCAAACCCAAGCGACAAGAAACCGAAGATTACATCACCGGACGCTTCGGCTAAAGACAATAAGGAAATATCATGGCAGATAAACATCTTTCAACCCAATTTGACAGCGAAATGAGCGCGGTCTCTTCGCAGGTGATGGAAATGGGTGGTTTGGTTGAATCCCAAATCCGCAAAGCGATTTATTCATTGGCACACTTTAGTATGGATGAATCCAATGAAGTCAGCACCAATGAAACCCAAGTGAATGCGATGGAAGTGGAAATTGATCGCGATTTATCTTCCATCATCGCCCGCCGCCAACCCACGGCGCGGGATTTACGGTTGTTGATTGCCATCTCCAAAATCACCGCGAATTTGGAACGGGTGGGCGACGAAGCCGAAAAAATCGCCCGCATGGTGCGCAGCATTATTCAAAGCGGTGCGCCCCGCGCCTTGCCTTCACTGGAATTGCGCGTTGCGGCGGACTTGGCTTCGGGGTTGCTCAATAAGGCGCTGGATGCGTTTGCCCGCTTGGATGTGACAATGGCGGTCTCGATTTTGAAAGAAGACGACTTAATTGATGCCGAATTCGACGGTTTTGTGCGCAAACTCATCACCTATATGATGGAAGACCCACGCATGATTTCTCCGAGTTTGGATTTACTATTCCTCGCCAAAGCGATTGAGCGCGTGGGCGACCATGCGAAAAATATCGCCGAACTCATCATCTACGTGGTAAAAGGCGAAGATGTGCGCCACAGCACCATGGAAAAAATCGAGTTGGTTGTTCAATAACGCAAAAAATAATGAAAAAAATGCCCACTGTGTTGGTGGTGGAGGATGAACCCGCCATCGCCGAACTCATAGCCGTGAATTTGCGCCATAACGGTTATCGACCGATTTGTGTGCTGGATGGTGAGGGCGCACAGCGCGAATTAGAGGTTCAGCTCCCCCAACTCATTTTGCTGGATTGGATGCTCCCCGGGGAAAGTGGTTTGACGTTGGCCAAACGCTGGCGTGCCAACGCCAAAACCAAGGAAGTTCCCATCATCATGCTGACCGCGCGGGGCGATGAGTCGGATCGCGTATCGGGTTTGGATGCGGGAGCCGATGATTACATCGCCAAACCGTTTTCGACGCGTGAACTCTTGGCACGCATTCGTGCCGTATTGCGCCGCCATACACCCGATCAAGACGAGCCGGTGTTACAAATCGGTTCTTTGCGCCTCGACCCCAATACCTACCGCGTACTGTTTGATGAGGTTCCGCTGAAACTCGGCCCTACCGAATTCAAACTGCTGCACTACTTAATGACCAACCCCGAGCGCGTGCATAGTCGTTCCCAGTTGTTGGATAAGGTGTGGGGCGACCATGTTTATATTGAAGAACGCACGGTGGATGTTCACATCAAACGCCTGCGTGAATCGTTGGGTTATGCCGGGGCGATGATTGAAACGGTGCGCGGCATGGGTTATCGTATGACGGCAACACCATCACCTTCTTGATATATTCTGATCTGAAATATGCTCCTATTTGAGTTGCTTGGCGTATTGGTTGCTGTTATTTTGGCAGCGTGGATGATCGTCCAGTCGATGCGTGCAGTGCGTTTATTGCATTGGTTGCGATCCGGAGCGGAGGGTGATCCGCCGCCCCTGAACGGGTATTGGAGTGAAATCGCCGACCGTGTTCGCCGCGTCCTCCATGCCCGCTCCCGCCAAGCCCTTGAGAGTGAGCAGCGTTTGCAAGATTTTCTGGCCGCCCTGCAAGTGTCACCGAATGGCGTGGTGTTGCTGGATGCCGATACGCGCATGGAGTGGTTCAATCACACAGCGGCTCGCCATTTTGGATTCGATAACAAGCGGGATACGCTCCAATACATTGGTAATTTGGTGCGCGACCCGTGCTTTACCTCCTATTTGGCGGAGCGCAATTTTCAAAACGACGTGGTATTGCAAGGGCGTGATAGCAGCGAAACCCATCCCATTAAACTCGCTTTACAGCTCTATCCTTACGGCAAGGGGCGGATGCTGCTATTGTCACGCGACATCACCACCTTAGAGCAGGCCGATGCCATGCGCCGCGATTTTGTGGCGAATGTATCGCATGAAATTCGCACGCCACTCACGGTATTTGCCGGTTTCGTGGAAACCTTGCAAACCCTTCAACTGGAAGAAGATGAACGCCTGAATTACCTTGAACTCATGGGCAATCAAGCACGGCGTATGCAAAATCTGGTGGATGATTTGCTGACCCTTTCCCGCCTAGAGGGAAATGCGCCACCACCCTTGCAAGAATGGGTTTCTATGGATATATTGCTATCGCAATGCGAGCAAGAGGCGCGTCAACTGGCGCAGCATTTGGGGAGCAAAAGCACCAATATCATCTTTGAACGCCCTCCGCACTGCGAACTGGCAGGAACGCCATCTGAGCTGTATAGCGCGTTCTCAAACCTCATTAGCAATGCCTTGCGTTACACCCCAGCAGGGCGCGGTATTCGTGTTTATTTGCAAACCCAAAGCGATGGCGGCATGATTTTTGGGGTGCAAGATCAAGGCGTTGGCATTGCCCCTGAACACATCGCCCGCTTGACGGAACGCTTTTACCGCGTGGATCGCAGTCGTTCACGCGACACGGGTGGAACTGGGCTAGGACTGGCGATTGTGAAGCACGTAGTGCAACGTCATGGTGCGATGCTTTCCATCAACAGCACGCCGGGCAAGGGTTCGACCTTTAGCATTCGTTTTCCTGCACAACGGGTGCGGATCACCCTCTGAATCACACTCTGAAAAAGAGTCGCTACCTATTCCGGTAGCGTTACCGCATTTTTCAATACAAAATCAGCAATCGCTTCAATGTCGGCCAAAGGCAACTGCGGTAAATCCGAATCGGCATGGGGTGTATCGCAAGCGATGCCGATAATGCCGCCCCAAGTCGGGTGCAAGGTAGGCTGGTTTTGCGAAGCACGCCATACTTCCAACTTGGGGAAATCGCCGTGCTTGAAGCCTTCAATCAGTACCAAATCACAGTGTTTCATGCGGGAGATAAGGTAATCTAAATCCGGCTCTGGTGCGCCGCGCAGCTCGTGCATCAATGCCCAGCGTTCATTGCCCAGCAATAAAACCTCTTTGCAACCCGATTCACGCAGCCGCCATGAATCTTTACCCGGTCGATCAATATCCACATTTTTATGGCTGTGTTTGATCAACGAAACCACCAAGCCCCGCGCAGTCAGCACCGGAATAAGGCGTTCTAAAAGGGTTGTTTTACCCATACCGGAATATCCGGCGATACCAAATAATTTCATGGTGAATCGTAATGTTATTGCAGCATAAAGGTACGGTATTCCAGCATATCCAATTCACGCTTCAAAATCCATATACCGATTAGAACCGTGGTCAGCATCGCCAAGGCAAAGCCATAGCCGAACCAAGCCGCACCCAGTTTAATACTAATTGCGGTAAAAATAATGTTGATAACAGGCAATAAGATGGTTAAACCCAGCACCACACGACGGCGATCCAAGTAAAACAATACATTCAAGATACCCAATAAAACCACCTGCACCGCCGCGCCCACTACATCCACATACAAAAGCGGTAAATATAAGCGAGAAATACCCAGCAGTTCCAACAACGTGCCACCCATCGCAAAAGTTAACAGAACGGCAATCGCTTGTATCTTGGCAATATCAAAAAGCCCCCGCTGAATATGGTAAACCATGTGATTGCGCATACGGGCGATATAGTCCAACGTTGAACCCTCCCGCACCGCATCGTAAAACTTCACGTAATACTCAACGAAGTCAGTTTCAATACGCACCAAGAAAACCGCCATTCCGGGAATCACGGAAAGGTAGGAGAGAAAAATCGGAAAATCGTAAATCACCGAGGCATAAAGCGGGCCAATTACGGCATTGCCTGTGGTCGGATAATACCAAAACATCATTTTATCCACCCACGCACCCAGATTGAAGAAAAAGCCCGTCCACATCATGGTGGGGTACATGGCTCCTTTCTTCCAAATATCAAAGGCGACAAAAGTCTCGGCGTTGTAATGGCGGTAAACCAACCAAATCATCCCCATGAGCAAACCATAATGCCCGATCACAAACCCCAGTAAAAGCCCTTCTAATCCCAGCCAAGGTTGCAGCAATAATGCCAATAAAAAAGTGGCTCCATAACCTAAAAAATAAATAAGAACAATGGCACGGTAATGCTTTAGACCCGTCAGAAAAACGGTCGTAATCCAGATAGCGGACATAATTGCCAGCCCCATCACAAACAAGATGCGGTAAAGAATCGATTGTTCAGGGAAGCCAAATCCGACAAATGGAATGCCGAATAATAAACTCGCGCCCATTGAAACTAAAATCAAGCCATTGAAATTGGGAAGAATCACATCTTCCTGTTTCTCAAAAATTCGATCGGCTACAAAGCGCGTAAAGGATAATTGAACCAGCCCCGTTCCAATTAACGATATTAAAAATAAATACGTTACCGTGACCTGAAACTGGGCCATCGAAACATGGGGCGAAGAAATGCCGACACTGAAAATACCAATCAGCATAATGCCGATAATCGACAAAACCCAAGGCCCCGAGCTGATAATGCCCGCAAACGCATAGGCTTGCAGCAAGCCGAAATACGTCTGCTTTTTCAGCAGTTTACGAAGTTCAAAACCTATGCCTGCCATTCTTTGCTCTTTTGAAAATTCTTTTCGTACAAATCGCGGTAACTGGAAAACATAATTTCCTGCGCGTAGTATTTTTCGACCCGCGCAATCGCCGCTTTACTGGCTTGGTGCCAGATTTCAGGATTACTCAATAATTCAATCGCGGCATCGGCCAAGGCCTGTGGGTCGGCAATTCGCACCACCCGACCCGATGCACCCAGTGCAGCATCTTCTCCGGGCAGGCCAAAAACCAACTGTTTGCACGAACCCACATCGGTTGACAGCGTAGGAACACCAGCGGCATAACCTTCCAAAATCACCAGCGGCAGGGCTTCGCTAATCGAACTCAGCACCACCAAGCCCACTTTGGCGAGCAAATCGGTGAGCTTTTGAAAGCCCAAAAATTTCACTTTGCCTTTTAAGCCGAGTTGATCGACCAGCTCATGGCATTCACGGGCATAGTCGGGCGATTCGTCTTCGGGGCCGGCAATCCACGCTTCGGCATTGGGGAGCGAATTAACCACAATCCGCATGGAACGGATGTACGTTTTGATGTCTTTAATCGGAACCACGCGCCCGATAAGGCACATGATTTGCGGCACTTCGCTGCTACGCTGGCTGCGCAGGGGGGCAAAGCGGGCGATGTCGATACCGTTGGGGATGTTGCAAGTGCGTTCGGGGGGCGCACCGTCTTGAAGCTGGCGAATGCGGTTGGCTTCATAGAGGGCGATGATTTCATCCGATGCCTGATAGGTCATATAACCCAGATGCTCGAAAAACCGAATCCACAACTGGCGGAAGTAGCTGACGCGCGAGGGGTCTTTGTCAAACACGCCGCGATTGTCTTTCAGCCACTGTGCTTGGTAGAGGTCGATTTTGCGCTCTTTCACGTAAATGCCGTGTTCACTCAGCATAAACGGGCGCTTGTTACGGTGTTTCAGCAATACGCCCAAAATACCCGCGTATCCGGTCGAAACCGAATGGTAAATTTTGGCATTGGGCGCACGCGCTGCCACCTCCCGCAGATACCAAAACGGGGAATGAATGGTGCGAATCGTCCAAAAATAATCCACAAACGAAGGGTCGGTGCTGAATTTACGGTAATTCTTTTTAATATATTCCCACGATTCTTCGCTGTATAAAAATGTATCGTGGCTCAACATACCGCACGGATGCGCTTCATCCATGAGCGACGCAAAGCGTAAGGCCGATTCGGGCGTGAGATTGTTGTAGAGCAAATCATCATGCACCTTGGTCACCAAATCCATGGTTTTGGAGGCGGCACGCACTTGCCGAACGGGTGGGGCGGTGCGTTCACCGTAGAGATAGGCAACATCCAAATGCACCAAGTTATCGGGCAAAGGGGCGTAACGCATTGCGCCGTAATCTTGCGGACGACTGCCGAGAAAAATCGCACCAAACCGTAAATTGGGAAACCCCCGAATGATCTGGTTCACCCAACTGGATACACCGCCCGATACATAGGGGAAAGTTCCTTCTAGCAGCAGCAGTACATCCACTTCGGTGGCACGCAGAGAGGTAGGGTCGGGGGAGTTAGAGGTGGGTGATGATTTCGCGTTCACGAATAAAGCTCTTGGTATCGGTTTGTAGCCAGTAGTCTCGCACGGCACGGGCGCGGGCTGTGTAATTTTTGGTTGCCACATCTTGCATGATGGTAACAACCGCGTCGATATCGGTGTGCAAAAAGGCCACTTCTGCCAAGAGCATCGCTGCCGAGGAGGAGGAATATCCCGCTTGCACGGCCTCATCAATGCAGCGCTTGGCTTCTTCGATGTTTCTCTGATCAAGGGCAATGCGACCTTGCAAAAAGAGCAAGCCGGCATCGGGTGGTCGGTTCAATACGGGGCAGAGTGCCAATGCTTCGGTGACGTAATGCAGCGATTGACCGATGATATGCTTACGCAATCCCCCTTGGGCTAATCCGGCATAGACCAGTTCCCAGTTGAGTTGCGCCAGTTGGCGGAAACAGTCAAAGCGTTGCAAGGGGGGAATATCCCCATCACCCAACCGATCCAACTCGTGGCGAATTTGTTGGGAGATGGATTTCTCCTGCGAATCCAGCATCCCAAATGCCACCAAACGCACATCATCGGCATCGTCACTGAGCAAGTTTTCCAGAATCGGGTTCGCCGTGCGGTTGGGAACGGCTTGCAAAGTGAGCAATGATTGCATCCGCACATCAGGCGCTGCCGATTGGTTGAGTTTAGAACGCAGCGACCCCTGCCCCACTTGAATGCTCTCTTTGGTTTGCACGTCAAATATCGGTAGTTCAATCAATTTCGGGATAGCAATACGCTGGCTCGCCTGAATGCTGCGAAAAGTAGCGCGGGTAATCCACCACAGCCCCACCGCCCCCACCACGGGAAGGACAAAAGAAAACACAAAAATCAATCCCACCACCGCTTTACGGGGATGCTGGTAGCGCGGGGGGAAAAGGGCGTGAATCAACCACCCTGCCGCCAAAGAGAGGAGGATATGGGCCACTAAAACCAGCCAAAAAGTCCACGCATGGGATTCTTGCATCATGATTAGGGTTGGTTGCGCAGGGCGCGTGCCAATTTGTCGATGGGTTCATCGTCGTAGCGATTGATGGCGACGCTTTGTACATTGATCTCCAATGAATCAAAATCACCTCGGAAATGTTCTTCCAACCAACCCTCAATCCGGTTCAAGAAACCATCTTTAATGGTGCGGGATGCAAAGGGGAGTAGCACGACCATCACCGGTATATCGTTCATCGTGACCCTCCAATACAAATCCAAACTGCGTTTAATCCGCATCATGTTTTCCGCGATTTCATCGCCGCGCAGATGGTGAAAACGCAGAACCACCACATGGCTGGTCATGGCAATTTTTTCCGCCAAACGCAGCATACGCCCCAGCTCATCGGCAAAGACAAAAGGCATCTCGGGGATTTTTTGCTGAATAGAAGCCACGCGCGGAGCCGTTTGCAAAATATCCGCGTAATAGCCCAGCAATACCAAGAGAATTTGGAGATTCTCGGTATTCAGCGCAAAAAACGGCATACGGGTAACGGCCAGCACCGCAACCATTTCCTCATTACCGGCGATCAGCGGTGCAATCACCAGTTGGCGGGTACGCCGCCGCAGGCTGACCTCTTGACCGGCAATGTGGGCGAGGTTGTTGCTCTCTAACACCAATTCCAATAGCTCGTCATCGGGGTCTAGCGGTTCGGGTTGCCCCAGTTGGGAGACTTTTTCCCCCAGCTTGTAACCCACATCGGTACGCTTGAGCAAGTAAATCGAAGCCACTTCGATATTGACGTATTGGGTTAATAGTTGCAGGACTTCGTTAGAACCCGGAAGGGCGTGCGTACCGATCTTCTGGTTTTGCAAATCCAACGCCATGCTGCGTAATTTGACCAAGGCATCCCGCAATGATCCGGGGCGTGCCAGCAGTTCTTGCTCTAAACGGTCATGGGACTGGTTGAGCAGCAAATGGCGCTTGGTTAAGCGGGCAAGGCGTTCCGAGACATAGAGGTACGATTCTTCCATCCGCAGATTACGATCGCGCCAGACATCGCTAAACTCCCCACACAACAACGTGATCACACCGCCGCCCAATAAGGATTCGATAGGGAAAAACCCCGGAATACGCTCGATCTGAGCCGCCACCAAGGTATTGACGATCACCAACATCCCACTGAGCAACCCCGGCATCACCCCATAGCGCAGCGCGATGAGCATAGGAACCAACCACAGCCAAGGAAAATTTACTTCGGATAAGGTCGGGTCTTCGGGTTGAAGCAACCAAACCAAGCCCAAAGAAAGGGCGGACATGATGACGATTTCAATCCACTGGGCGCGGGATGCGATTTCTTCAGGGGCTAGATTTTCCCGCGACAAGAATGCCTGTAATTGATCGGCGAGTTTGCGCGTCATACTTACTTGCTTTTGGTGGAGGAAGAAGGTGCCGTGGTGCTGGTGGGTGCGGTCGTGGTTTCTCGGGTCAGCGAGAGATTTCCAATCATGTCCGCAAGCAGGTTTTGGGCGGTGGCAGAAAGGGCGTGGCGACTCCATCCGGTTTTTGCACCCGATGCACTCCACACCACATTGTCATTGGACAAATCGACCACCAATAAACTGACCCCCACCGCTGGTTCTCCATCAATGCCCACTTTGTAGCGCCATTCTTCGACACTGCCCGTTACGCCAAAGCGAACGCCTTGGGTTTTCGCCCATTTTTTCGCGTCTTCTACCACTTTGCGCTCGCTGGGTTCAAACAAACTATCGCGCGACAGTGTGACGGGGTAATGTTGCAAGGCGGTTAAACCCCGCATCCGTAACTGGTGTTCCACAATCGCCTCGGCTGCCAAGGCGGCTTGGGGGGTATCGGTATTATTCGTAATGGGGAGTAATGCCCATTTACTACCCGCATCCAATGCCGTTTTATTAACCGCCGTATGGACGGTCGACGCACAGCCCGCAAAAAGGGTAATACACCCACCAATTAACAGTGTTTTGAAAAGATTTTTCATTATTGGAAGTCCTTAAAAATAATACCGGTACCTTATATGCAAAGATTGGGTGGCTGCATTACCCGGTAACATACTATTACCACTTTGAAATTGAATGCGTACATGGTCGGTTCCCGTGATTGAGCCTGCCACGCCGACAGAACCATTCACCGTCGCCCCTGCCACCGAATCTTGATTGGCACACATATTCAAAAAATACCGCCACGCTTTGGTGTAGTTTTGTTGCAGATTTTGCCCGCCCACATTTTCCCCCATGCCGATGCACAAGCCGGTCACTACACTGCTGCGGGGAATAAAGGGATCAAAGAAATCACGCCGCCGCTTGTCGCGCCCTTCTTCAGTCCCCTCATCCACTGGAATGGGCATCTGGGATGAATCTAACAACG
>ERZ724509.740-NODE-740-length-13305-cov-4.554491_pt1 | contig 13305 bp, 19 predicted proteins | sample MGYA00376042_ERZ724509 | MGnify/ENA primary metagenome ERZ724509 (study PRJEB28724, sample SAMN07190887) | wastewater metagenome | isolation source: effluent of sewage treatment plant in Hong Hong | place: USA: Christiansburg, Virginia | collected 2016-03-01 ...
CGCTGGCTGCGGCGGATCTGTTCTATGTGTCGCAGTCGGCCGCGAGTCGCAAGGCGACGGGGACGCAACTGCTCACCCTGGTCGGCACGACCTACGTCCCCCTGGCCGGCGGCACGATGACGGGTGCGCTGACGATTGCGAGCGGCACGCTGACTGCCTCTGCGCCTGCGCTGAACATCACGCAGACTTGGAACAACGGGGCGGTGGCGTTTACCGGCCTGCTGATAAACATCACGAACACTGCGAGTGCTGGGACGAGCCGACTGCAGTCGTGGAAGGTTGGCGGCACCGAGTTGGCATATGTTGATGTTAATGGCGGCATTTACGCTCCTACCAGCATTGTAAACGGGCAGTATTTCGTCCTTTCCGGCACGGCTGGCTTTATTGCCTGGGGGGCTGGCGACTTATATATCGTGCGAGACGCAGCCGCCACGCTTGCGCAGAGAAACGGCACGACGCAGCAGATCTTCCGCCTCTACAACACCTACACCGACGCCAACAACTACGAGCGCCTGACCCTCACCGGCGTGGCCGGTGCGAGCGTGAACATCACGGCGGAGACGCTGGGCACCGGCGGGGACAATCTGAGCGTCAATGTGACGCCCGCAGGAACGGGTTCGGTGAACCTGATTGGCCCGGTGATCGCCGGCGCTTCTACGCTTGAATCTGTCGGCTTGGCTTACGGCGGCGAGTATGGCGTGCGTGTGTTTTCAAGCGGGAAGATTGCGTGGACAGCGGGGAGTATCGCCGCAGGGATTGACACGGCCCTTTATCGAGGCGCAGCCGGTCAGGTCGATGTCACCAACGGCACAGCCGCGACGTATCGCGATCTGAAGCTGCGCAACCTGCTCGCCGGGGGCGGTAACGGCTCCTACGTTCAAACCCCGTCGATGACCGTCGCCAATCTCGCTGCCGCTGCAACAGCAGGCGCAGGCGCTCGGGCATTCGTCACTGACGCCAACGCAACTACATTCCTCTCGACTGTCGCCGGTGGGGGGTCCAACAAGGTTCCAGTCGTGAGCGACGGCACGAACTGGCTCATCGGATAACCCAAAAGGCAACATAGCCTTCTTTTTAACTAGGTCACTAAGGATCACTATGACAACACTGACTCTTACTCTGTCTCCTGAAAAAGTTAACCTCCTGCTTGCTGGTTTAGGTGAACTTCCTGCTAAACACAGCATGGCTTTGGTGTTAGAAATCCAGGAACAATGTAAACCTCAATTGGCTGAAAAGCCTGTTCAAGAAGTCTTAGACAAGGATGACGAATAATGGCTACACTGAACTACACTTACACAGGCGCACGAAACATTGAGGGTGTTAACCAAGCACGTGCTGTATACAACGCTGCAGCGGCTGCTGAGGCGGCTGCTAAAAACCCTCCAGAAACCTTCACACCGCTCACCCGTGAACAGTACCTTACACTAGTGTTGGACAATACTCTTCGTTCGTGGAAACGACACTACGCAGATCAAATCAGCCTTGCTCTTGCTCCTGCACAGGCTGCTGCGTTGGCTGCTGCACAGGATGCTTTAGACACAGCAACAGGCGGAAAAAACGGAGATTAACCCATGCGGCTGCTCCTTGAAGACGAAAGTAGTGCTCTACTTTTAGAGAATACGTCCGATACTCTTCTTCTTGAAAGCGACTATATCCACGGTTATAGAAAGAAAAGAAGGGTTTTTATCCACTATTACGACGATTCCTTAGAAGACATCTTCGGAAGTGGCCTCGATGATAGCTACAAAGATCTTCTTTCTAAACCAAAGTACGCATAAGGAACCAATGAACGATTCAGATAGAGATTGGTATGAAGCACAGTTTGAGTTGTTTTCCACACAGGGCTACAAAGATCTGATTACTCAGGCGACTGAGATTAGAGAGTCTTAGACCAGTCATTGAAGCTCTTAAAGCCTTAACAGTCATTGAAGAGTCAGTTAAAGAAGAGGAGGTTGTTCAAGAACCTGAGCCTGTTCAAGAAACACGAACAGTCGAATTAACTGAACACGAAATCGTCATTAACCGTTTTGACGCTATGGAAAAGAAAATTGACAGCTTAGAAGAGTTGTTAATAGTTCTCATGGCTGATTTGTAAGGATCGTATGACTGAAGATGATAAAGCATGGTACGACGCACAGTTTGATATGTTCTCCACACAGGGCTACAAAGACTTCATTGCTCAGGTAACTGAGATGAAAGACGCCATGAACACACTAGCTAGCGTCGATACCGCTGAAAAGCTACACAACCATCGTGGACAACTTGAGATCCTGTATTGGATGTTAGGTTGGCAATCCTCAGTGGAAGCAGCACATAAGGAACTCAGTAATGAAAATGCTGCGTGACTTTAGATGTCGAGATGGGCACTGTTCCGAAGCCTTTGTAGAAAAAGACACCTTCGAAATCCTGTGCCGTACTTGTGATGAACCGGCTATTCGTGTAGTCAGTGCCCCAAAGTTCAAGCTAGAAGGATGGTCAGGTGCCTTCCCTTCCAAGGCTTCGAGGTGGGAACGAGAGCATGAAGAGGCTGGACGTAGAGGTAGGGAACGTAAGAAAGAAGAAGCTTTCTATACGCCTACAAGCCCTGGTAGTTTGTTTTGATTATCCTACAATCGTCTTTGACGACAGGAAAAGGAAGATAACATGGAAGATTTAGTGAACATGGACGTTAACGAAGGATCGTTGACTGAGTTCGATGCAGTTGAACAACAGATTGCCAAGCCTGCCCCGGTGGAAGACTTACCGGAAAAGTATCGAGGCAAATCGGTAGCAGACATTGTGAAGATGCATCAAGAGGCTGAGAAGCTGATTGGTCGTCAAGCAAGCGAAGTTGCTGAAGTTCGTTCGCTGGCTGATACACTCATCAAACGACAAATCCAACCTACTGTTCCAGTGGTCCCTGAAGCTTCTGTTGACGATATTGATTTTTTCTCTGACCCTGTTTCAACAGTCAACAAAGTCATTGCTAACCATCCGTCGATTCGACTTGCTCAGGAAAAGAGCGCAGAACTTGACCGGATGACAAGCAAGCAAAAACTCACTACAAAGCATCCAGACTATCTGGAAGTGATTGGTGATGGTGACTTTGTGAAGTTTGTTACTGCTTCACCTATCCGACAACAGTTGTTTCAAGCTGCCGATAAACAATACGACTTTGCAGCCGCCGATGAACTCCTTACTACTTTTAAGGAACTGAAGCAGGCTAAACAGAAGATTGTTTCCGACGGGGCGACACAACTGAAAGAAGAGAATAAACGACAACTTGCTAACGCTAGTGTCGATACCGGTGGTAGTGGCGAGGTTGGACAGAAGACCTATCGTCGGTCGGACTTGATCCGTCTGCAAATTCAGAATCCTGAACGATACAAAGAACTCAGCAATGAGATCTACACTGCGTATCGTGAAGGCCGTGTTCGATAATTTAAACTCTCTAAAGGAAAGCTAATATGGCTATCTCTACCGCTTCCTATCCTGGCGGCGCAGCAAGTATTGTTACCTCGGCCAACATTGACAAATTCATTCCTGAGATTTGGAGTGATGAGGTTATCGCGTCGTTCAAAGCCCGCTTAGTCATGGGTAACTTGGTTCGCAAAATGCCGTTCATTGGCAAAAAAGGCGATACCATGCACATCCCGATGCCGCTTCGTGGTGATCCGTACGTCAAAGCCCCTGGTGTGGCGGTTACTATCCAGGGTAACGTCGAGACGGAAATCACTGTGGTGGTGGACAAGCACTACGAGTACTCGCGCTTCATTGAGGACTTCGCAGCCATCCAGGCCCTGAACAGTGCCCGTCAGTTCTACACCAGCGATGCAGGCTACCAGCTTGCGAAGCGTATCGATACAGACCTGATCCGTCTGGCCCGGGGCGCTAACGGTGTCACCGCTGATAGTTATACCGCTCTTACCAGTACCTATGCTACTTCTGGTTCTAACGTTGGGGCGTATATTGGTGGTGATGGAACTACGTCGTATTCTTCGTCTTCGACCGGTAATGCGTCGGCTCTGTCTGATGCGGCTATCCGCCGTACTATTCAGCGTCTTGACGATGTGGATGTGCCTATGGAAGACCGTCACTTTGTTATTCCGCCGTCGGCGCGTAACACGATGATGGGTCTGTCGCGCTTCACTGAGCAGGCGTTTGTTGGTGAGTCGGGTAAAGGCAACACTATCCGTAACGGTCAGATCGGTAACGTCTATGGTATTGACGTTTATGTGACGACTAATGCGGACAAGGCTTCGGTTGCTACGGGCACTGCGTATCCGCGTATCTGTTCGATGTTCCACGAAGACGCCTTGGTTCTGGCTATGCAGCAGAACATTCGCAGTCAGACGCAGTACAAGCAAGAGTATCTGGCTACTCTGTACACCGCAGACGTGATCTACGGTGTCAAAGGTATCCGGGTCGGTGCAAGCACTGCGATCAACGCTAGCGCCATCTTCAACCTTGCGGTGCCTGAGTAATCAATAGGTAACCCTCTCTAGGGGGTGTAAAAGCCCTCTAGAGTAACTAAGGAGATAAAATGGCTGCTGCTACTGCTGTACGCTATGAACGAGGGGTTGAACAGTTTCGAGGCATCTTTAGTGAGATGTGGCAAGTAACTGCTACTTGGGACCCTGCCTCTGCCGCTGCTGGTGCCCAAACAACTTCGGATACCATCACAGTTCCGGGTGTTGCTGTTGGTGATATTGTGTTGGGGCTTTCTTTGGACACTGAAATTGCCGCTAGTCCTTTGATTCGTGCTCGCGTCACCGCTGCTAATACTGTTGTTCTGGCTATTATTGCTGGAACTGGTGTTACTGCTGATATGGGGTCTGGTACGTTGAAGATGATTATTGGTCGTCCCGCGTTCTAATTAGACTAGGGAGCCTCTTCGGAGGCATCCCAGCTTTCAAAGGTCACACAATGTCTGCATACTTTCAAGATGTCCGATCCAGTGTCGTGCTTCGCTTCGATGTGGACTACGACATTAAGTCGTTACGAGAACAAGTAGGGGACTACAAAGAAGTCTCTGAAGATGTGTTTAATGCTTACCTTAGTCTCTCGGGACAAGAGCCTGTAAAGACTAAGAAGTCCAAAGAATAACGGAGAACCGATGCCTACCATTGTCACAAAGAACAGTGCCACAGCGGCTACAGCACCTACTGCATTACAATTGACACAAGGAGAACTGGCTGTAAATGTCACTGATCGTATCCTGTATACCAAGAATGGTTCAGGCAACGTTGTGACTTTGGGGCGTCCTCTCAACCTTCAAGAAACCGCTGTAGCTGGTACTTCAACACTTTGGACAAAGCCTGCACAGGCCACTATCTGTTTAGTTGAAGTCCTCGGTGCAGGCGGTGGAGGTGGTGGTGGAAACAACCACGCCTCTACAGGTGTAGGTGGTTCAGGAGGCGGTGGAGGCTGCTACAATAGTATTTGGATTGATGCTGATCTGTTAGACACCACAGAGACAATGACGGTTGGCGCAGGCGGCACAGCCGGTACACCTAACGGTGATGGTGGTGCAGGCGGTGCTTCACAGTTCGGCACAACCACAGCCTTCTGCGTAGCCTATGGTGGCGGTGGAGGCTTCAAAGGCGGTACAGCCAACAACACAGGCGGTGCAGGCGGTGGCCTCACAGCGGTGGGTGGTAATGGTGGAACAACTAGCAGCATTGGTGCTTCTCCTCTAGGCACTACAGGCGCAGTGTGTACAACCTTTGGTGGCGGTGCAGGCTCTGCAGCCGGTGCTGTAGGTTCTGGTGCTATTACTGGCGGTGCAAGCGGTGCAGGCTCTGCAGCCGCTACAACTCCCTTTGCTGGTGGTAGTTCCTTGTTTGGTGGTTGTGGAGGCGGTGGAGGCGGTGGTTGGGATGGTGCCACAGGACGCACAGGCGGTACCGGTGGTCTTCCCGGAACACTGACGGCTGGTAGTGGTGGTGCAGGTGGTGCTACTGGTGCTACCGGCACAGCAGGCACAGCAGGCTCTAACACTGCAGCAAACTCTAGAGGGCGTTTAGCAGGCACTGGAGGCGGTGGAGGCGGCACAGGCTCTGCAGGTAACGGCGGTGCTGGTGGTGCAGGCGGTGCAGGCTCTGGAGGCGGTGGTGGAGGTGGTTGCCCTGCAGCTAACACAGGTGGTGTTGGTGGAGTAGGCGGTGGTGGCTGGATTCGTGTGACTTGTTGGTAAGGATAAAACATGGCTAAGAAGTATGCTTTTGTAGATGCGACTGGCACTGTGGTTACCTTTACCACTGTGTCTGCACAGGTGGCTGCAGAGAATCCTAATGTCTTCATTGAAGTCAAAGATGACACCCTAGAGATTGGTGATGTTGTTGATAAGAAGACAGGAGTCACTAAGAATAAGAAACAGAAAGATGAGCAGAACTCCCGTAAAGAGTGTCGTGAGAAGGTCAGGCAGGCTATGCGTGCTTCTGACTGGACGCAGATCCTTGACACCCTGAACAATAACAAACGCACTGCTTGGGCTGAGTATCGCCTAGCCCTTAAGGATAACTGGGTAGTTGCTAAAGCCACTAATGATCCTGATAAGAACATGGTGTGGCCTGTAGCCCCTGGAGACGAGTACGATGGGCTGTAAGATCCCTAAGACTCTACGCATCATCGGTAAAGACTACACCATCACCACTAACCACAAACAAGGCTCTGTAGGTGAGTGTGATGTCTTCAAACAAGAGATTAATGTGGACCTTGATTACCCCATTCAGCAAGTTCATGATACTTTGTTGCACGAAGTAATCCACGCAATCGACCATGCAATGAAGAGCAAGTTGTCTGAAGAGCAAGTAGCGGCTACTGCAACAGGGCTGTACGCAGTCTTCAACGACAACCCTGAACTCTTAGAGTGGTTCACTGCAAAGTCTTCAAAGAAGAGTAAGGCATGAACGAAGAGCTTTTAAAAGAAGTCTTAGTTCAACTTAAGGAACTCGACAATAAAGTATCTGCGATGGCTGTGGAATATGCTGTTCGTGAGGAACGCTACGATGTTCTAGAAGCGAATTTCAAAGAACGAACAAAGCATATTGAAGATTTGATGAACGTCCTAAATCAAGGTAAGACTGCTGCGAAGCTTGTAGCAGCTTTAATTGCCTTCCTCGCCGGTATCGGTGCAACCTGGGACTGGATAGTCGCAAACATAAGGATTATGTAATGGCTCAGGCTACATTCTTAACACTGGTGAATGATGTTCTTAAACGCCTTCGAGAACCTGTTTGCACTGCTACTACGGACACTGCTTATTCTACTCTTATTGGTATCTTTGTTAATGAGGCTAAGAGAGAAGTAGAGGATGCTTGGCAGTGGTCCGCGTTACGCTCCACAATCGATCTATCAATGGTGATTGCACAGCGGAACTACACACTCACAGGGTCTAGCAATCGTACCAAGTTCTTAGGGGTGTACAACACTAGTTCTAAGTGGCAGATGAAGCAGTACATGCAGAATGATTACCTCAATAATCTGCTGTCCTTGACAACTGCAGCGTCTGCATCGCCTTATGAGTTTGATGTTGTAGGTACGGACTCGGCTACAGGTTCCTTGACGATTCGTGTTAATCCGCTGCCTACAGCAACCGACACAATCCGTTTCTTCACCATCAACCCACAGGCAGAGTTCACCACTGACAGCACAACACTGTTGGTGCCTAAAGATCCAGTGATTCAGTTAGCTTATCTGAAGGCTATCAATGAACGTGGTGAAGATGCTGGGCGGGCTAGTGAGATTCAGGAAAAGATCTATCTCCGTACCCTTGGAGATGCCATTGCACAGGATGAAGCACGCTACGGAGGCGAAACAACATGGCAGGCAGTCTAGCCCCTATCAACATCGGTGCTCCAGGCTTCTATGGCCTCAACACCCAGGATAGCCCTACGGGGCTTGATCCTAAGTTCTGCTTAGAGGCTAAGAATGTTGTCATTGACCGTTCTGGTAGACTGGCTGCAAGAAAAGGTTGGGAACGCTTCATTGCGGCCGATGCAACTATTCTGGCTAATGGTGTTTCTCTGGTGCATGAGTATATCACTTCTGTTGGGGATACTGAGCTTATCATTGCTGTGCCTGGAGGCTACATCTATAGTGTTGATTCAAGCGGCACTGCTATTAGCATCTATACCGCTGGAGATTGGTCATCTGCTCAGTGGAAGGCTGTAAACTTCAACAACAAGTGTTACTTCTTTCAGCGTGGACACACCCCCTTAGTTTACGACGGTACATCGTGCATCAAGATCACTACTGCAGGAGCCTACACAGGCACTGTGCAGACTGCTCACGCTGTCTTAGCTGCCTTTGGTCGCCTGTGGAGTGGAGACACACTGACAGACAAGATCACAGTTAAGTGGTCTGATACACTGATTGGTGAAGCCTGGACAGGTGGTGCTGCTGGCTCTTTAGATCTGAACACAGTCTACGGAGCAGGTGTCCGACCCATCACAGCCTTGGCAAGCTTCAACGGTAAGTTAGTGATCTTCTGCGATAAGACAATCATCCTGTATGATGGTGCTGATGACCCATCAACAATGACCCTTTCAGACGTTATTCATGGAGTTGGCTGCATTGCTAGAGACACTGTTATCGATATCGGTACTGATATTCTGTTTCTCTCTGATTCTGGTGTTCGTTCACTTGGGCGTGTTATCAACGAGAAGTCTGCCCCGATAAATGATATCAGCAAGAATGTCAGGGATGCCTTGATTGATGATGTAGTTCTGCAGGACGACTACGATGCCATCAAAGCAGGCTACAATGAGAAGGACGGCTATTACCTGCTTAGCCTTCCTGCAGTCAAGAAGTCATATTGTTTTGATCTGAAGCAACGTCTTCAAGACGGTTCAGCCAGGATCACCACATGGACCTTAGCTCCGTTGTCGATGACACAGCGCCTCAACAGGGACTTTGTGTTTGGGTTCTCTAATGGTGTTGGACGTAGCTCAACAACCTACACAGACGATTCAGCATCATATGAGATGTCGTATTTCTCCAGCCACTTGAGCGCAGGAGACTTAACAAATCTTCTGATCTTGAAGTTTTTACGTCTAATGGGATATGGTGGGGCTGGATACCGTATTCGATTCCTATGGGGAACCGATTATGAAGGACTACCTAACCAAACTCAAGCAAGCTTTCCTAGTGCAGGCGCTGCCTCTGAGTACAATACTGCAGAGTATGCCATTGGAGAATACGGTTCTAGCACTCCTGTTATTCGAGGTTTACGTCAGAACCTGAGTGGCGCAGGCAGGGTGTTTCAGATCGGTATTCAAGTCCCGATTAATGGACTAGCCTTCTCTCTTCAACAAATTGATGTCTTTGTCAAGAAAGGCAGGACTAGCACGTTATGAGTAACTACACAAAGACTGTAGACTTCGCATCAAAGGATGCCCTAACCACAGGCAATGCTGCGAAGCTCATCTTAGGGACTGCACTGGATGATGAGTTTGACGCTATTGCTTCTGCGATTGCTTCGAAGCTTGACGCCAGTGGAGTCACTTACAACGCAATCACCTTGACTGGTGTTACTTCCCTTAATGGCACCATGAGTGGTTCAGGGACAATTGATGGAGGTAGCTTCTAATGGCTGGTGAACTTAACGTTGATGGTGTGATTCAATTTGAGCCTCAGTCGGGCTACTATGTCAACATGTCGACTGGTGAACGGATGACACTTGGGCAGGCTAGTGCCCTAGCTAGCCAGATCCAGGCTGCACAGTCTATGACGCCTATCCAGTATGACGAAGCTGGTACACGGCTAACTCCTGACAATGTGAATGCAGGGACACCACAACAACAGGCTGCACAGTTATGGGCACAGCTTCAGCAGCAGCCCGCTAGTCTTGGTGGTAACATCAATCAAGGTCTGTTGACTGGCAACACAGTTCAGAACTGGAACATTGGTGCAGGCGGTGCTGTTACTCCACAGGGAGTGTATAGTTCTGGTGCTGGTGGTAACTTCATGAGTGCTGATGCACAGGCTTACTTTGATAAGTACCCTGATCTTCTACCCGCCTACCAAGCCAATAGCATGGGGATGAATCCTACGCAGTGGGCACAAGCACACTTCACTAATCATGGTCAACGTGAGCAACGAGTGTGGGGTGCACAAGAACAAAGCCCTTTAGCTCCAGTGGCTCAACCGACTCCGCAGATTGGTCCGACTCCTCCGACTTTGAATGACATTCGACAACAGGTTGGTAACACTCCTGTCTACAATCCAAACACAGGTAGTGTGCCATCTAGTCCTTCTGGCGGGATGATTACTCCTGCACAGCCTGCAACGCCTTGGCAACCTACACAGGTTATGCCTACCCCTGCAGACCCTACGAAGCTTGCTAACGCTGTAGACTCTTCGGCTTGGCGTGCCGCACCCACTGCCCTGACTGCCTTACAGCAAGGTGGTCGTGGCATGCTCTATAGTTAAGGAAAACAATGCCGCAAACTTCGGAACAGGCAGGTCAAATCTTTGCTCAGATGACCCCTGAGCAGGTTCGCCAGTATCTAACACAGAAGATGGTTAACATTGGCCCTCTGCAGCCTGTCGATGCTCCGATGGGTTCTGCAGATGGTGTGCGTAGGGAAGACATGACCCCTACTTATGGAAATGCCAATGTGCAGGGCTTACAGGCTGATGGTCAGGGCGGTTACTGGGGTCCTGTGACGCCTCCTTTTGACACTCAACAGGCAGGTGGTAAGTACGGTCAATACTTTGCCAAGTTTGACGTACAAGGGAATATGCAGCCAGATAGTCTGCAGTTCTCGGCTGTGGAGCGTGATAGTGGTTGGTTATCTAACCATCTTCCTGAAGTGGTTGGGACTATTCTTGTTGCTGCTGGTGCGGCGGCGGTGGCTGAGTTTGCAGGACTTGCCGGTGCTCCGTCAGCAGGCGGTGTAGGTGCTGCAGGTGGTGAGATTGTCCCTACCGTTGCAGAGGCTGCTGCAGGTGCTGGTGGTGCTGCTGCACCCATTAGTCAGGGTGTGGGGATGACTTCGTTAGGCACTGCCCCAACCTTAGCAGACATCGGTACCGCTATCGCTAACGGTGCTAACCTCGATAACCTCGGTACTGCTGCCCTGAACCTGATTAAGTCCGGTGGTATGCCGATCGTTAACGCAATTAAATCTATCGTCACTTCTCAAGGTAAGAATGGAAGCATCGTAGACCAGATTGCTTCTGGTTTAGGCATTACTGGGGGTGACGCACTTGGTGGACTCTTCACATCCGGTGCAGGCTTAGCAGCCCTAGGGAGCCTTAAGAACGCTTCTAACACTGCTGCTGACCAGTATGGTGGCTTGGCTGATAGTGTTAAAGGTCAGTATCAGTTCCTTGGTGATAAAGCTCAGGGGATGTTTACTGGGTTGGGTAACGAAGGCAAGGCAGGCTACGAAGCACTCGGCACTAAAGTCGGCAATACTTACAACAACCTAGCTACTCAGACTGAAGGACAGTATACCAATCTAGCCAACAAAGCCACTGAACAGGTCGGCAAATTCACCCCATATAACATCACAACCAACGTAGGGACGACTAACGACAAAGGGGCTTTCACCCCTACTGCCGGTGCACAAGGTATCTCTGACAGTGCTACAAAGGCTGCACAGTCGTCCTTTGATGCTGGTAACGCTATTGATGTCAACAACCTGACTAAGCAGCGTTACGATCAAATGCAGAGCATCTTTGCTCCTGGCGATGCTGAGTCGTTATCCCGTATTCAGGCTACAGAGCAGGCTCGTGGACGTACAGGCATTCAAAGCCTTAATCAGGCTAATGAGCTTGGTGGTGTGGGTTCTAACCCTGCAATGGTTGCTTACTACAAAGCCCAACAAGATCGTAACCTAAAGGCTCAAGCTACCGCTGCTGACCAAGCACTTGCGCAGCGTGGTGGGCTACTTAGCCAAGGGTCTGGTGCTGCTGCTGTGCCGCTGAACATCGCGAATCAGGGCTTGCAACAACTGTCTACTGGTGCTCAGATTGGCAACACAGCCTTTCAGAACAACATGGCAGGTACGCAGCTTGGTACAGGGATTGAGAAGTCTGGCCTTGATCGTGGCTTTGACACTCGGATGCGCGGTGCCGATGCTGTAACTGGGCTGTTTAGTCGTGGTCTTGACTATGGCTTGACTCAGAAGGGTAATGGCATCAACCAGAACCTGAACCTCAGTCAACAAGGTATCCAAGCCTCCACTCCGTACTATGCCAAGCAGATTGGGCAGCGTTACCAAGGTAACTTGGCAGCTACCAATGCCCTGTTCGGTGTTTTAGGTCAACTTGCTCGGGCTACTGGGAAGGCTGCTCCGGCTAACACAGGCAATGCTACTCAGATGGCTGCTGATGCTATTAAACTGTTGACTAATATAGGGATGACTGAGGCTGAAGCTTCCGCTGAGATTGATCGTCAGCTCTCTGCTGGTGAATTTAGCTACGGTCAGGATTACAGCAGCTCCGAAGACTTTATCAACAACTTCAATAGCATCTTTGAGGGCTAACTATGCAACAACAAGGAATGTTTGGTCCTCACCCACTGGACCTTCAAGACCAGTTAGATAGCCAGTTTCTTAAGGAGAATAGCTCCTTAGACCTGGGTAGTCTTTCTGGTCGTGCAGGTATGATGATCGGCAAAGGTGTGAACCAGTTGCTCGGTCGTGAAGACCCCAGGGTTACTCAGGCTAAGCAGGTTCAGGAAGCGGTTAATGAAGTGCGGCAATCTGGTGTTGATATGTCTGATCCGGCTGCTTATTACCGCAAGATGGCAGGTATCTTCGGGGCTAAGGGGCTGACTAAGCAGGCTGAGATGGCTGCTGCAAAGGCTTTGGAGTTTGAAGACAAGAAAGAGCAGCGTGCCTTTGGTCGTGAGAAGATGGCTAATGAGCGTCAACTCTTTGGCATGAAGGTGGACCAGGAGAAACTTAACCTGGAAGAGGCTCAGACTAAGTTAGCTATTGCTAAGGCTAAGTCGCAGGGTAAGCCGTGGCGGGCTGCTGGTGATGAGTTCGTCACAAAGAACTTCAAAGAACTTGATCCTAAGTCTTTGACAGCTTTCTGGGAAGAGCTTGACCGGACTGAAGGCAATATCTCCTTAGCCGCTGCAAAGGCTATTAAGAACGAAGACCCTGAAAAGAAGACTAAAGCCTTTGAAGCCAACGGTGTTCAATATGTCTACGATCCGGCTGCGGCTAAAGCAAACCCTAAAGATGCTCATCCGACGCTGAAGGATTATGTAGCGGCTGGGAAGTCTAGCGACAGGTCTACGTCGGTCCGTGTTGATAACTCAATGAAATTTCCGTTAGACCAGGCAGCATTGCGCAATAAGTTCTT
>ERZ724509.741-NODE-741-length-13303-cov-5.739885_pt1 | contig 13303 bp, 14 predicted proteins | sample MGYA00376042_ERZ724509 | MGnify/ENA primary metagenome ERZ724509 (study PRJEB28724, sample SAMN07190887) | wastewater metagenome | isolation source: effluent of sewage treatment plant in Hong Hong | place: USA: Christiansburg, Virginia | collected 2016-03-01 ...
CGGGATGGCTTCACAGCAAAGGACAGATGATAGTGTCTGGCGCACCTGGTGTCGGAAAGACTCAATTCAGTTTAGATTTAGCTTATCGCTTGTCAGTCGGCCAAACGATCTTGGGGAAGACGCCTGCTTTGCCTCAAAAAGTGGCTGTGATTTCGCTAGAGATGGACGTTGTGGAGCTGAAATACATTTTCGAGAGACAAGCGAAAGGCTTCGACAACTTAAAGCTCTGGAACGAGAACGTAAAGATTTACAGCTTCGACGAAGGTTCTCTGACGGCATTCGAGAAAGTCCTACAGGAAAGTAAACCTAACATCGTAATTATTGACTCGTTGTCTGAAATGTCGAACGAGGACTTGAAAGAAGCGGAAGCCAGAGCAATCATGCGCTGGTTCAAGAAAATGCGAAGGACTTACGGCTGTGCTTTCATCGTTATCCATCATAACAGAAAAGCGAACGATAACAATAAGAAGCCACGGAAACTCTCTGACCTTTATGGTTCGTTTGTTTTTGCAAAGCTCTCCGAAACAGTGGTTTCCCTGTGGCAAGACGAAGGCAAGGAAGTTATCGAACTCGACGTACTCAAAGCGCGCTTTGGAGATAAACCTACTACAAGCCTTTTACGAACAGAGCACCTTACCTTCCGACTTGTCGAATCAGGAGAAAAAGTAAGTGTTGGTGAACCAATCCACAATCCCCTCCTTGATTTCGGCGATGAGGTCAGAAACTAGAGCAATTGCTGTCGATACCGAAACGAACATCACTAATCGGTACCATGAACGTTATTGCATGGGTATTAGCATCAAGACGGAGCACCATTCCTTCTACATCCCTGTAAGAGCGGACGGCTGGTTGAACGATGATGTCGAACCCGTAACGCCTGCAAGTTCGCTCTTGGAGCACCTACAGGCTCCTGTCGTCTTTCACAACGCTAAATTTGATATTCACGTCCTAGAAAGGGCTGGAATTAGAGTTCCAGACGATCTTAAGCTGTACGACACCATGCTTATGTGTCACTTGATTAACGAGACTGAGTTCGATTACTCGTTGCAAAGTATGGGTAGAAAGTACGTTGGGGACAGTAAGGAGAAAGAACTTTCTCGTGTAATGTCTAAATCGATGAAGTGGGAAGAAACTCCTGCCTTCGCTATGGCTAAGTACGCAGAGCAAGACACGAAGCTAACTCGTGACTTGTATCTGACAATCAAACCGTTATTCGAAGAATACGAGAAAGTGTGGGAAGTAGACGTTCGCTTCCTTCGCCTTCTACAGAAGGTAGAGCGTCGCGGAATTAAGGTAAATCTACAGGAAGCACACAGACTCAAGAAGATGTGTGAAAATCGAATTGCGGCTATTGAGGTTGAGCTTGGATTCAACCCCAACAAAGTCAAAGAGCTTCACGGTAAACTGTTCGACGAGCCCCCTGTAGGGTACGGTTTGAAAATCCTTTACAAGACGAAGGGCGGTAAGCCACAAGTCAACACTCAGTTTCTTGAGCGGACTAATCATCCAGTATGCGGATTGCTGTTGGAACATCGTAAGCTTAAGAAGCAATTAACGAGCTACTACAACAGCTACATCAACTTGTGCGAAGGTTACGGAAGGTTACATCCTTCGTTTAAGCAACACGGAACTCTTACAGGAAGGTTATCGTGTGCTGATCCAAACATGCAGCAAATTCCTAGAGACTCTCCGATCAAGAAACTCTTTGAAGCAGAGCCTGGTTACCAACTCTGGGAGATTGACTTTAGGAACATCGAACTTAGGATTGCTGCTGTTTACTCTCAAGACCCTAACCTCTTAGAAGCTTTCCGTAACGAAGGTGACGTTCACCAATTGACAGCTGATCGTCTTGGAATTTCTCGACAAGACGCTAAGATGGTGAACTTCCTAGTTACTTTCGGTGGCGGTGCTGAGTTGCTAGCTAACAAACTCAACAAGCCCGTCAACGTTTGTAAGCCGTTCGTAGACGGATTCAAGAAATCTTACCCACGAATCTTCGGTACGTTAAACGCAGCTGAGGAATCTACAGGAAGGGCTGGAGGTAAGATTCGTATTTGGTCAGGACGTTACCGACATTTCAAGTGGAGTTCTGAATATCGTAGTGCCTGGAACGCAATTATTCAAGGCGGTGCTTTTGAGATCGTGAAGCGATCAATGTTGCTTCTCGAAGAAGCTGGTTTCGATATTCGTAATCAAGTCCACGACTCAGTGTGGCTTATGGTTCCGGTGTTATCAGCGAAACAAAAGATAGCAGAAGCCGAAGAACTCATGTCCGGTTGGACAGAAGAAGCCTTCGGTTTGAAATTCAGCGTAGATAGCAAACGACTAGCATAGGAGACAACAATGTTTAGTGAAGGTGAAATCGGAGTTGATCCGATCTTAAAGTATTTTGCTTTTGAGCACTTGCCTGAAAAGCTCCGAGAAATTTCTCGGCCTTTCTGTGTCTTGGCTAAAGAGATTGTAGTCCGCATCGAGCGGAGCGCAGAGCGCACTGTTGCTTTGCGTAAACTTCTTGAGTCTAAGGATGCGGCGGTTAGGGCAGCCTTGTGATTTCAATGAAAGAAATGCAAACCTTTCTAGAGGAAAACTGGCCTGACTACAAGTGGTACGTCGGCACTCCTTTTGATTGGGACAGCATTGACATTATCTGTTGTAGTCCAAAGAACGCACCAGCATTTCGATTTCCAATCGGCGGTGTTTCTATTGACGAGTTGAAAGATGATAAGGACTTGAAGCTGGTCCTGAGTGTAATTGCCCGAGGTCTTATTAGCCAAATTATTCAACACATGGAGAGCATCAAATGAAGTATAACGAGTTTATTGCAGCTTTGGCTTCGTTACAGAAGTCAGACGTCAACCCAGAAGTCACTGATTGGGACGGTGAGATTATCATTGGCGCTGACTTTATTGAGAACAACGTAGTGATTCTCTCTACCTCTAGCGTCTCTTCTGAGTTTGTTCCGGAAGACGAAGAAATTGAAACCGACGACGCTCTTGTAGCACCTGTAGAGTTCAAGGCGCCCGATTTCAAGATGTGACAAGTTCTCTACAGGGGGTTTAGGCGGAACAGAAGTCGCCAACCTTAAACGACAGCTTACTGTGCCCTGTAGAACTTATGAGGAGGATTAGGATTATGGACGATGGAGACAAATTCCTAGCCATCCTATTAGCTGCTTTGATGGGCGTGTGCGTCATCTTAGCATCTACAGGGGTATGGAGAAACGAAACAGAATGTATCAGTTACTGGGACGGTACTAAGTACACATGCGAGCCCTAAAGCGACACTACAACGCTTATTGGAACGGAGAAGCTAAAGAACTAGCGTTACCTACGCTATCTTATTTCTTTGAAGAAGAAAACGAAGCGTGGAAAGATCAAGCCCGTTGTAGAATTGAACAGAAACCTCTTGACTTTTTCTTTCCAGGGAGTAGTAAGCCGGGAGATAGCAAAAAGTGGAAAGCAAATGTAAGAGAGTTTTGTGGCGGTTGCCCAGTTAAGAAAGAATGTCTACAGTATGCAGACATGTACTACATTAGAGAAGGAGTATTTGGTGGACTCACATTCAACGACAGACGGGATCGCAACAGAGTACGACTACATGGAGGTGATTACGAACTTCCTTGACAACAAAGGTAACGCAAATTTTGAAGCCTTGCGTAAAGCAATTGTGTATCTCGTTAGTAAGGCTTACTCAGCAGAAGTAGCTCAAGAGACCGAACGAAAGCGATACGAGAATGGCCGTGAAGAAGTCTTGGAGCTTGCGAAGTCGGCAGTATTAGGAGACCGCAATGCTCAGTACGGAGAGCCAGATCAGGATTTTAAGCGTACTGCTACTCTTTGGAACATTCTTTCTGTTGCTCAGTTTGACGCTTTAGTAGAAAAAGGTTGGAACGGAGAACTACATCTCAGTGTAGATTACTGTCGGGATCTTGTTTCTCGACTCGATACAGCTATGTCAGTTGCTGACAAGATGGTAGCGTTAAAGTTATCCCGTAACACTCACATGCAGAAGCTCGACAACTACGTTGACATCGCTGGATACGCTGCTTGTGGCTACGAAGCTGTTTTGAGAAACAAGTGAACGAAGCACTAAAATCACTTGAGGGTGTCTGGGCCTGCTTTCAAACTGGGAACGATTTTGGCAGTTTTTACGATCTGCATATTTTTTCAAGCGCTGGCGAACTTGCCTATTTCTTAGGCAGTACTAATACCCACTACTATACGCGCTTTTTAAAATACGGAGAGGAACTTAAACTGTGAAAGTCTTAGGTCTCGATCCTGGAAAGACAACTGGTGTTGCTTTGATTGAAATCTTCAATAAACGAATCAAGCCACCTTTAGCGTACTTAGAGTGCCGTGACGAGACTTTGTTGGAAATCGAACACCTCTTTGAAGAGGCGGACTTCATTGTCGTCGAAGACTTTAAGACGCGTCCTGGGAAAGCTCGTCAGGGGGCGTTTGACTGGGATCAGATGATTGCTCCTCAAGTGATTGGCGCAGCAAAAGCTTTGGCCAAACGATATAAGAAGGATCTGATACTACAACAGCCAAGCTTAAAACCGGTAGCATATGGGCTATCGAACCAAAAGTATTACCCTGGTCGGAAGGGAATGCATCGTCAAGATGCTCTCGCACACGCTGTTCTCTACTCTGTACGAAACCTGCACGCCTTGCCTGTAGGAAGCGGGAAGTCCGAAAGTTAACTCTTTCTTCTTCCGTCATCCCTCCCCAGATACCTTGCTCGTTGTTTTTAAGAGCGAAGTTCCTACAGGAAATGACTACAGGGCAGGCCATACAATAGAGCTTTGCCAATTGTTGTAAATCAGTGTGTTTGTCGTCAGCGTAAAATAAACGCTGGTCCACACCTTTACACTTAGCTCGTTCGATCCATCCCATAGCACGCATCAGAATACCACCACCTACAGGGAAAGACTATGGCAGCACACGATAAAAAATCGAGTCTACCTCCAGATATCTTGGCTCTGCTGTCTAAAACAGACAAGCTACTCAACAAAAAGAAAGTTGAGGCTAAACGTAAGGCAACAAAGAAATATTGTGACAAATGCAAAAGCCCACTGATTTACGCAGCGGGCAAGTGCAAAGATTGTTTCTTGGGTGAAAGGAAGGAACGTGAAGAACTACGAGTTGGTAAGTCGTGGGTATCTACAGATGGATACTGGAGAATTTACGCTGCCGATGGAAGAATCAAACTACTCCACCGACATGTTGTTGAACAGTCTCTTGGAATTACGCTTAGGCGCTCTCAGATCGTTAAACACAAAGACGGGGATCGTAACAACAACGATTTAAGCAATCTTGTGATCGAGGGATTGGACCTGTCACAAATCAATTGCCCACACTGCGGAGAACCTCTTACAAGTCAGCCACTTGAGAACGAGCAGCTGCCAGAGAATCACCTTCCCAAATAACTTCGTTGCTCACCTTATCCTTAATCCGAATAGTCATTCCTTCGTTACGATCCGACAGATAGATACTGTAGCCCTTCTTATCAAGTCGAGCGTTCATATCTTCAATCTGTCCGACGATCTTGTAACGAATTTCTGCAAAGGCTTGGTTGGCTTCCGCTGTATCAATCTTAGATACTGGGAGGCCAGCCAAGCGCAGAATCTTTTCGGCTAGCGGCTTATCTTGTCGTTCCAGCATACCTTCTTCGTTGCCTGGTTTGATAAGATTGAAGCCTCGCCACTTGTTCATCAGAACGTCTTTGATTCCATCTACAGGCTTGCCAGAGAATAAATCCTGGCCGGTCTGCATTTCAAACGGAATCTGGATTAACGGGTTCATGGAAGCAGCCGGGTTGTTTAGTGCTTTGTCAATGACTGTAGTGGGGAGCAAGTCAGCGCCCATTCCCCAGCTATCAGTAATCTTCATGTAGCCTAATTCCCGCATCCAATCGGGAATAGTGGCCGTGTCGTAACGATCACCAAGTTCTTGCTGCCAACGGTTCAAAGTAACTAAGTACCGGGGCTGCAACATCAAAGACTCAAGCAACGTAGGAACTGCTTTACGAGTGTAGGTGTAGAACGGAATTCCACGACGAACGTATTTCGTCTCAAACGGAGTCAGTGCACGGTAATCAAACTTGAAATGGTTAACTCGTGCAATTGCCTGAATCGTAGCTTGTTCCCAAGCATCTTCCTTAGAGACTTTCTTCTTTAACAGGGCTCCATATTCATCATCCATAGCCCTGTAGAAATGAACGAAACGTCCGAAGTCCTCTCGCATTTCAGAAGCCTGTCGTGCCATTGCAGGAACAGTTCGACCCTTAGAAATACCGCGGCCTAATTCAGCGTCAACGTAGGTACCCGAGCTAAGGTTTTTCTCGAACGTTTCGAGCAGCCGGTTATACTGAACCGTCTCCCCGCCTACAGCAATTGTAGAAGTGTTCTTGTTGAACCAGTTCTTCATTACCTTAGCGTAATCAGACGTCTTAACTCCGTCTAACGCACCCATGAACATGTCACCGACCATGTTACGAACGTGATAAGCCGGGAAGTAAATCGTGTTCCAAGTTTTGAACTTACGGGTAACGTAATCGAAGGCACGAATAATCTCGTCCGAGTTCTTCTGCAACTCCGAGAAAGAGTTATAGACCTGAGCCATACTCTTGTCCATGTAAAGAGCTTCGCCCGGCTTTAGCGTGCCTTGAATATCTTTCATGATGAAGTCTTTGCTACGAGCAGGAACCGGCATCAATCCACGACGAGCCATCTCATCTTTGGAAAGATATCGACCTTTAATACCGTAGTGCGTCACTAGGTCCTTGTAGAAGTACGCCTTCGTTAACTGTCGGTTCGACTTCATGCGACGGTAAAGAAGATTAGTAAAAGCGTCCTCTTCGACTTTATGGCCGGCAGCCTTAAGATCGTCAGTCATGAAACCCTGTAGGGTTCCGTTCTTTTTGACTGCTCCACTACGCTTAGCCGTAATCTCGTTGATAGCTTTACGAGTCTTTTTTGGATAGACGTGTGTGTAGGCGTAGTCAGTTAAACGAGCAGACCGCTTGGCCTCTCGAATTCCAGCTGCAATTTCCTGAGCGTAGATTTCGTCGTACTCTTTACGAAGAAACTCGTACGCCACTTTCATCTTGCCAGTACCAACAATACCCTGCTCTAAGTTTCTTTGTAACTGCTTAGCCTCAGCAGATGTGACGTTATTGTCCTTGACAAACTTAGCGACGTTAGTCTTGAAATCTTCGTAGGCACGAACACCAAGAGAAGTAGAGCGGTTACCTAAGAACGTAGTGTAGCCAGGGAAGTTACTGCTGTAGCGGAAAGCTTTATTGAACGATTCACCGAAACGGCTGTCATTAAAACCACTCCCCAGCTTACGTCCTACAGCCCCGATTTCTGGAAAGGTTTTAATATCTTTCCCGAGAACTCGAAGAACGGGAGCACGCTCAATCGTATCGGTCAAAGCTTCTTTAGCCAACGAGTGAATCGTAGTTAATTCGTCCTCAACCATACGAGCAACTTCTGCATGGGCACGCCTAGAAGCTCTATCAGCGATTTGTTCCTTAGTGAATTTGGTCGACTGTCGCTGATAGTGCTTAATATAAGTGTCCTGCCAAGTCTTAAACATTGGATCAGACGCTGACATGGCCTTAATTTCACTAGGACTAAGTTTTCCTTTGCCAGTCTTGTTCAACATTTCAACGTGGTCTAAGAACTTATCAATACGCTTGTTCGTATCATAGAGCATAGCGTACTTAGCTTCTTCGGTGATCGTGTTAGCTAAGGTAGGAACAATCTCACGAGGCGTGCCGATCGTTTTTCCCTTAATACCGCCACCGAGAATATCGTAGTTAACGCGATCTAATGTTTTCTGAGCGACGTCCTGGATAACCTGTAGGCCCGAACGAGCCAAGTCTTTCGTACCTTGATCGAGAATCGGACGAAAAACTTTGATTCGATCTACAGCTTCCTCAGCCGTAATTTTTCCAGCCTTAAGAGCTTTGACGACAGTAGACGAAGGAGAGACTTTAGCGTACTGATCTAAAAACTCATCAGGAGTTAAAGTTCCGTTTTCAACGTCATCAATTAAACGAGAACGCTGAACAGTACGAGCAGCATCCTTATCTAACGGGTTACGAAGATAACTGAACTGATCTGCGATGTCGTCAGTAGCTACGTTAACAGAAGAACGCCAGGCGTCCTTTCCTGTAGGACCACCAGTGCGGATGTACTTAGAAGTGAACTGTTCGTCAGGTACCTGAATCTTGTAGCCCTTAGCACGAACTTCATCCATCAACTTAGTAGCATTAGTTTTAGCTGCAAGGGCACGCTGCTGTAAGACAGAATTACCTGCCTTGTTAGCTTTACCTGCTACAGTAGCCAGGTTGTTGGCTTTATCTACAGCCCGAGCCGCTTTAACTACAGCCTCGTCAGCAGCGTTAATTCCAATCTTAGCGCCTACACCTTTGGCAGCTTTAGTAGCAACGCCAACACCGATATAAGTAGTTGGATCGGTAGCTACGTCTCCGACTAAGCCTACACCTCGATCGAACCATTTTGACGCCTCGTTTCCTTCACCGAACTTCTGCTCCAATTTATTAGACGCAGCAGCAGCACCCCCAAAAGGACCGAAACCAAAAAGGTCACGTCCAATTCGGTTAGCAGTTCCAGTGTTCTCTCCTTCGCCCGCAACTAAATCCTTCATCGTTTGGTGAAGATCACCGAAGCCATCTTTATCCTGACCACTTAATCCACGCCAACCACCATAAAGCATGTCATCAGGTAACGACCAAATAGGCTCTCCCTGTAGGAGAGCTTCTGCACCACCTTGAATTGAATTGACTACAGTAGCTGCTGGTCGGTTAAGAACGTCTAACGGCTTAGCGACAACATTCAAAGCATCTTTGTACCAAGGCAGGTCCTCGGCATCTTTCTGCATTTCTTCTGCACGAGCTTTGAGATATTCCTGCTTAGCGACTTCATCTACAGGGTTCGTAGTTTTCTTCGCAGCTGTAGGCTTCTTGTCAGTGATTTTCGGCTTTCGATTCTTAGCCGAAGTGGAAGCGTTAATTTGTCCCTGAACACTGGACGGCCCGAAAGAAGGCGCAGAACCGTAGGCTGTAGCTTTGCCCTGCATCAATCGGTTAAACGTCTCTGCAAAATCCTGAGCCATTTACTTAGCCTTTACCAGTTAAAGTTACAGTTTGAGTAGTACTTGCGTTACCAAGAGAACCGCTAGCAGAACGAACAAGTCCTGCACGAGCACGACGCTGGGCGGCAATTTTAGCTGCGTTTGCTTTGTTACGTGCTTCTTTATCACGTTCCTCTTTAGCTGCCCCAGGACGAGCAACGTAACGGTTACGCTCTAAAATCTGAGAGTAGGGAATAGCTCCGAACTGAATAGCCGGGTTGTATTTATCGGCTTGAAGCTGAGTAGCAGTCTGACCAATTTGCTCAGTAGCTGCTTTAACAGAAGCGGACGACTGACTACCGAGATACATCTCCATCATGATGTCTGCGCCCTTAGGGTCTACAGCTTTCATAGCGAGGTACTCGTTGTAGAATTGTGGATCAAAAGATTTACCAACCTCAGTAGCTTTTTCAGAAACTGAGCCTGAACTTCCACCACCACTTCTTCCACCACCGCCACCAGAACCTCCGCCAGAACTTCCAGCTAAAGCATTTTGCTGCATAGCTGAAATAGCGTCAACCCACTGTGCAGTTTGGTCAGCTAAAGCTTTTGCACGCTGCTGTTCAAGAGAAGCCTGCATGTCAGTAAACTGCTGGCCACGAAGAACTTTTAACTTCTCCATGAAATCTACAGAAGCGTTGCGCTGTAAGTCAGCGTTCTCCTGAATACGTCGAAGTGAAGAATCGTAGCCCTTGTAAATCTCATTGGGATTAATATTCAAGCCCTGTGCAGAAGCGTCTAAATCAGCACGAGCACCCTGGTAACGATCATATTGGTCCTGCCCTGTAGAACGATAGTTGTTTTTGATCGCTGCAATTCCAGCGTCAAAATCACCAGTCAGACCGGTGTTTAATTCCATCATTCTTTTTGCAGCAGCATCGTACAGAGGATTCAAATTGGTACGCGGGTCTGGGAAAGCCGAGGCCGGATTAACGGCAGGGACTGCCTGAGCACCACTTCCGGTGCCTGCGCCCCCTACAGGGTTTGAGGCGGCCATCTGAGCGGCAATTCCCTTCCAGTTTAGCGGATCGGGATTACTAGGCTTCTGAACGATATTTTTAGTTACCGGATCGAATTTAGCTGTAGGGTTCTGCCACTTAGGGTCCATATATGAACTAGGCGGGGTTTTAACAGGCTCAGCTTGAGGCATCATTTGAGCAGGCGAAGCAGAACCTCGGCCCTTATTAGTGCCGGTGTTTCCTGGCGTCTGGCTTCCAAAAAGAATCTTAAAGATGTTCTCACTCATTAGAACCTCACAACTTGTCCGGGACGAGGGGGTTGAACAACTACAGGTTTAGTAGCTGTAGGTGGTTTAACTGGAGTGGGCTTTCGACCTACAGCTGGCTTTGTTACGAACTGTCCTTGAGCTAACTGTTGAGCTTGAATTCCCTTCCAGTTAAAAGGATCTTCTGGAGTTCCACCAGCTACAGGGGTAATGATTCCCTGTGCCTGATTAGCTAATTGCTCAGCCTGAATACCTTTCCAGTTGAAAGGATCAGCAGGGTCAAAACCCGGCTTAATCGCTTCTTGTTCGGCAGCAATCTTAGCCTGTTCCTCAGCAACACTAGTGTTGTAAGCAGCCTGTGCGTCTAAACGTTGCTGAGCAATTCGAGACAGTTCATCAGCCGAATTACCTTGTGCTCCTGCAACATCTCGATCGTAGTTCAAGTTGGTCTCAGAACGGTCTTTCAAAGTCTGACCGCTATGAAGCAAGCCACGACTAGACGCGTCGTAGTTAACGTTTTCTAACGACTTCATACGGTTCTCGTCACTTGCAGCTAACTTCTCTGCAAGAAGTCGACGAACTGTAGATTCGCTGAGTCCAAGAGAAGCTAAAGTAGAACCTAATGTAAATGCCGCATCAGCCATTTTGACGCTTCTTCTTTCTTAAAATTCGTGCAGTAGCTGCCCTACTTTGCCACTGGTTCTTTCCACTAGGATTTGGTGAAGTACCGCCACCTGCTCCGTATACGTTATTTCCACGAAGCATTCTTCCTGCTGCGCCTTTAAAATCGACTTGTGGGTTTTTCATTTTGTCTCCGTTAGACCGGATTTCCGTTCGGACCTAAATCCTCGACACTTAGGAAAGCAGTCCATGCCGCTGACTCCGTTACGTCGATAGTACCAGAACTAGATTTTGCTTGCAATTTCACAGTCTTAGACGCTTGATTAGCTGTAGGGAAATAGCCAACCCTAAGAGAAAGTGTGTCGTAAGCATCAATAGCGCACAGGCTACTAATACGCTCTACACGGTCTGTACCGTCAAATACAATCTTGACTGTACCGTACCCTGTAGTCGTTCTTTTTCTGATAACGACTTCTCCCTCAAGTTTGTAGCTCCTGTTACCCAATAAAGTAACAGACATACTGAGGCTAGTTAAATCTGTAAACGTAGTGCTGACACCAGTTTGAGCAGTAGACGTACTTGTGTACATTCCCTGGTAACCCCAAGATAATGCCCAGTTAGGTTTCCAACCGTGAGTAGCTCCGTAATAGAAAAGCTCTTTACCGGTGTCTGTTTCGATAATAGCTTGTCCGTAGAAAGGATCAGTAGGACGAGTAGTACTGGTACAATAAGTAATCAGCCGGTCAACGAAGTCTTGACTGAAATCGTGCCTATGGTCTTCCCGAGCTGCTTTATCGGACTGACCGCTGCTTCTATCTCCGACAAACAAAGAAGTAGTCATGTCTCCTAGAGCAGAGTTGGGTTCTTTGAAGACGTTCATTACTTATATTCCTGGTCCGGAATCTTAGTAGTATCCGTGTTGACGTAGTTTCCAATGTCGTAGATACGGAACGAAGGGTAATAGTAAGCAGTCTGTGCACCACCGCTTCCAGAAGTCGGAGTGAAAGTTGTTGACACAGACAAGTTGAAGTTGGTTCCTCGTTCAATAGAAACGGGAATCCTGTGCTTGTATTTCCTACCGTTAAACGGAGCAGCAACTGTAGGGTTGTAAGCAGTACAAGCTACACCATCGACATATGGCGTGAAGTTAATGCTGGTTAAAGTGCATTTAGTATGCGCTACTAACTGCTTGAACCTGGCGATGTTCATTTCTCCGCCGACTTCTGTATCTTTCAACAGAAGCCCCGTCTTGAATTCACGATCGGCCTGTAGGACAGAGTTGTCGTGACGGACAGATTTAGGGAAGAAGTAGTAACTACCGCTGAACAATTCAGCAACGTAAACTAGATCGTTCAAGTTGAGAGTTTCACCAGCCACGACCTTAGCGGCTTTAGACTTAGCCGTACCGATAAGTTCGTAGTGCGAGTAGTTGCCTGGGTTGTAATCGAACTGAATCTCAGACCAAGTTTCCCCGTTGAAGTAGTAATACTTCGGAGCCCTAGTTTGTTTCCAGTCGGTAGCGCCGCTAGTGTTGTTGTGGTAACCAAGCGCCAGAATAAAACCTTCTAAGTAAGGAAGAATTCTGTATTCGCTAGGTCCAGAATATACAGTAGCTGAGCCAGAAATAGGATAACTGTGGTCTACTACCTTAGCGCTGTAGGCATATTTAATCGGCTGACCGACTTCAATAATCTGAGTACCACCGGTGTAGAGATAGACGCTTTCTGTGTCCGTATACACAAAAGTCCCGTTGACTAATGCAACGGAATCTTTCTGGTAAACTTTGATGTTCGGATTGACAGGCTGCAAAGACCAGTTAGAAGGGGAGCCAGTAGCGTACAATTGATACACGCCACGGTTAGTGAACATGTAAATTCTGTCGTTATGAACAAACGCGTTGTAAACAATAGCACCAGCGTCAGGAAGATAGATAACGTTAGAAGCACTCCACGTCTCAGGATACCCACCTACAGTAGCTTGGTCGGTGTAATAAATAGCTTGGTTCGTAATACTAAATGCAAAGATTCTATCTCGGAAAGTAAGAATCTGATGAGCACCCGACAGAATCGTAGTGATTGTACTATCGGTGATACTTGACGAACCAAAAACGAACCTAAGAACAGTAGTTGAACCTGTAGGTGCGGTCGCATTTGTACCAGTTAAAACGTAGTACCGATCTCTGTACTGACAAACAGACTGAGGAACGTTAGCAATTGCCCCAGCACTCTTAGTTACTTGCATCATATCGCCAGTAGCATACAACCAAGAATAGACGCACGAAGGGGTATTAGCG
>ERZ724509.746-NODE-746-length-13275-cov-4.730787_pt1 | contig 13275 bp, 12 predicted proteins | sample MGYA00376042_ERZ724509 | MGnify/ENA primary metagenome ERZ724509 (study PRJEB28724, sample SAMN07190887) | wastewater metagenome | isolation source: effluent of sewage treatment plant in Hong Hong | place: USA: Christiansburg, Virginia | collected 2016-03-01 ...
AAACAGCAATGACCAAAACATATTCATGTTTTGGTCAGCTGTTTGTGCCCAGGAGAGGACTTGAACCTCCATGAGTCGCCTCGCTTGCTCCTAAGGCAAGTGCGTCTACCAATTTCGCCACCTGGGCAGGTGTGCGTGAAAGAGTGTACCACACTGGAAACGCATATGCCACGTACTTGCCTTCTTTTTATTAATCTTGTATACTCTCGCCACCAGAAATGCCTTCTTAGCTCAGTTGGTAGAGCAGCTCCCTCTTAAGGAGACGGTCCAAGGTTCGAGCCCTTGAGGAGGCACAATAATAAAAACGCACTTCGGTGCGTTTTTATTATTGTGCCTCCTCAAGACGCAGCTTTTCGATTAGAAAAGCGTGGCGTGGCGAGAAGACCTTATGAGCTAGATTCGACAAAAGGAGAATATAGCCATAAGGTGTACTGACCGTGTAACGGTCGAACCCTTGAGGAGTACCTCATATTCTTTTGCTATAATTCTCCTATGACCACCCCCGCCTTTGCCTTTGGAGATGGCATCACTCCCCCTTCCCCCTTTATACTCCTCGAACAAATCATCGAGGACCGTGGTAGTCGCTATAGTGTCAGCTACGGTCACGTACAGAGTCGCGAGGATATTAAAGCCTTTCTTAAAACCCTGAAAAAAGATAAGGCCTATATGCGCGCCGATCACAACAGCTTTGCCGCCCGTATCGAACACGAAGGAGTCATCTACGAAACCAAAAACGACGATGGTGAGACTGGTGCCGGCATGGTGATTATCCGCATGCTCCAAAAGCACGATGTACGATGTGGGGTCGTCTGTGTGACCCGCTGGTTCGGCGGCATCAAGCTCATGGGTGACCGTTTCAAACACATCCAGGACGCCACCATCATCGCTATCAACCACATGCAGTCATAAGCACAACATACTTCATTTAAATGAAGTATGTTGTATTGGTTCATATCAGTAAAACCAACACCTCATATAAACCAAATAATACCCCAATCGATTGGGGTATTATTTGGTGAGACTCTATGTTTCGCTTTAGGTTTAGACCGCTCGCAGTGGTGCCTTCTTAAACTGTGCTGGGCGGAAGAAGCGGTTGTAGTAGCGGGCTAATACCTTTTTAGTGCGAGTCGGCAGCTTGTCCATCACCTCACACTTACGTGAACAGTAGCCATGGTACTTCGCGGTACAATCGGCACAGCCAAGAAAGAGTACATGACAGATCTGGTTCTTGCAGTGATAGTGAGTATCACTTTTGTGTACGCGGCAGAGGTGGCAGTGCGAAATGATCTCATCACTGATGCGTTCGGCCAGTCGCTCGTCAAATACAAAATTCGTCCCGTGGAATTTGTTCGGAAGACCTTGCTCCTTTACCTGGTGAGCGTAGTCGATAATGCCACCCTTGAGGTGTCGGACATCGGAGAAGCCATTATGCTTCAGCCAAGCACTCGCCTTTTCACAGCGGATACCACCAGTGCAGTAGAGGGCAATCTTTTTGTTCTTATGGACCTTAAGGAGCTCTGGGGCGACAGCCAGTTCTTCACGGAAGGTATCTACTTGAGGCAATATTGCTCCATCAAACCGTCCCACCTCACTTTCGTACGCATTACGCATATCTACCACGACAGCCTCAGGATCATCGATATAGGCGTTCATCTCGGCAGCGGTGAGGTACGCCCCGGTATTGGTCACATCAAAGGTGGTGTCATCAAGTCCATCCGCCACAATCTTCTTGCGGACTTTAATGGTGAGTTTATAAAAGGAAGAGAAATCTTTTTCTTCAACCGCAATCTTGTATGGTGTACCCACGAGTTCTGGCAGTGATTGGAGGAAGGCGTCAAGCGCGTCGAAGTTATCTGTCGGCACATTCATCTGGGCATTGATCCCTTCGCTTGCCACGTAGATACGACCAAGACATTCAAGCTCATGGAGCTTGGTATAAAGCAAAGTTCGAAAGGCCATCGGGTCGACGAGCCGCACATACCGATAGAAAGACAAGGTCGTCCGCGGACGCTGTTCCTTGGCAATCGCCGCCTTTTTCTCCGCCCGTGGGCGCATGTCAACCTTAATCATTGGGGTAGCAGTCACATTCATACACAAATCTTTATGCGCCCTATCGTACCATACAATCAAAAATAGGACAGTCAAAAGCGGTTATTAGGGTCAAAATCTGCATAATATCCATATATAAAGCCCTATTTGCACTACCCCATAACTTGACTTTTTGCACTAAATATGCTATTATACTATTTGGAGTGGGGGCAATGTGCCTACCCCGTCCCCTTCTTGGTCCGTGTGACCAAGAGCGGCATGGGTAGGTACACCCGTCCCACCTGTCTCGGCGAAGTCGCCGTCTGACAACCAAATAGCAAAACATAGAAGGAAGACGCAAATGGGCGCTTTTGCCAAAACTTTGCTGCAGCTTCTCGCTGCAGCAGTTCTCCTGGCGATTGGGTACTTTTTCCCAAGCGCCCTTGCAAGCACGCTCTCGTGGCTTGATGCCGCGGTGGCGTCGATCGCAGACAATGCCGAGCCTACCGGCACCCTGAAGCTCATTCTCCAGTTCGCTGGAGCGGGCTTTGCGGTCTTGATGGCTCTGCTTGTCATCGCAGCCGGATTCACCATGCGGCAGTTCGTCTCACAGACGCTCTTCCGCTGGCGGTACGTGATGACTGCCGGTCTGATCCCCCTCCTCGCCCATGTGGTGAAGTGGGGACTCGGACTCTGGTGGCCGACACTCCTCGTGCCGGTACACACCCTGACCGGAGGGGTCTACAACTGGTTCTCGCCTGAAACGCAGATCCAGCTCGACCTCTTCAACTTTAAGGGGCACGTGATGACCATCATCTTGGGCCTTGTGCTCATACTGCTCTGGTTGCTCGTTACCTTCATCTGGCGCTGGTTCTTCGGCAGCAAAGCCGCAGCTTCGGCGCCTCCCCCTCAAACGCCCGCACCGTCGGGCAACAGCAAATGGAGTAAGATCATGTCGATCTTCGAAAAACCGATCAAGTTCTATCGGGAGAAGATCATGCCGATCTTCTCAAAATTCTACAATGGGGTTCGGGGCATGATCGCGCAGATCTTCTCCAAACCCTACAACTGGCTCAAGGGCAGGTTTCGCAAGACTCCTGCACCAGCCGCCGGCGGACAACAACCGCCAACCCCTCAACCGCAACCGCCTACGGGCATCATGGGCTGGCTCAAATTCGGGCTGCGTCTTCCGGTGCTGATTCTCGGCTTCATCTGGAAAGGTCTCGTTTGGCTCTTCGACCGGGACATCGTCTTCGGGCCGATCAGCTGGACAGTCTTCATTCTCCTGCTGGGCGCCGGAGTCGCGTACACAATCGCCACTATCCTGGCACTTGCCGGGGCGCTGTGTGTGCAATACGGGCTACTGGCACAGAATCCTCTCACGGGTAATGTGCATGTTCTCGTACAAGTCCTCTTTACTGTCATCTTCTGGCTTCCGCACTGGGAGCAAGTAAAGATGAAAGTGAAAGGAGCAGAAGGTGAAGAAGAGAAGGAGGTGGACAGTCCGTGGAAACTGAAAATGGTTAAAGTGCCGCCTCCAGCTCGGGGCATGCCTCTCAGCTGGATCGGTATGATGACCCCGTTCGTTCTAAGCTCTGGTGATTACCCTCTCTTTGGGGAATGGCTGGGTTTCGGGCGAGTGGACATCACATCTACGACTATCGCAAAGGACGGTTACCTGATCCTGAGCGATGTGACCTACACCGTCTGGCAATCACCTGACAAGGCGACAAGCTCAATCACCCTGCAAGCCGGCAACGGCGCTACGGTGACGGGCAACTTGAGCTTCATCCTCCAAGGCCGGCGACGGATGCGGTGGGAAGCTGCTGGTGATGCCGGAACCCAAGCTGGGAACCGTGCTCGCCAGGAACTGCAAGAAATCATCGAGCCCTTCGTGGATACTGACGTTAAAAGCGTTCAGGGCGAGATGTCTCGCCTCATGCGCGGGGAAGCGATGTTGACTTGCTTTATGCCCAAGGAAACAGGCGGCCGTAAGGCTGGGTCAATGGTGCGAGACAGTGGCGGGAAACCGATCTATGTCTTCGTAGATGATTTTGCGGATGTAACGGCCGCCACGGCCGCTCTTCAGACGAAAATTCAGACCACCGGCGACCAAAGCCTCATTGCCGGACTTGGCAAGGACGCCAACGGTGGCTTTCTCGTGACCCAGGTCCAAGCTAACAAGCCGGTGACCGAAGTCTTCAATTTCCTCGGCTGGCCCGTGAAAGAAGTCGTATACGATAGTGTCCGTGCATCGGAGATCGTCGAAACGATTTCGAACAAGGCCTCGTCTGAAGAAAAGCAACGAGAAATCCAACTTGCAAGCGCTCGGACAGCTGCTGCAGCTAGCCGGGAAATGCAAATCACGGACGAAGAACGTACAAAGCTGTCCCCTGCCGAGCTGCAAGCGCGGATTGAAAACCAGCGCATCCAGCTCGCGATCGACAGTCCGAACGGCAACGTTCGTTTCTTGCACCTGGCCGGTGATACAACCGGCCTGGTGAGAGGCCTTGTGGCCGCAGATTCCATCAATGAAAAGGATGAGAAATGACTCGAATGAACCCTGGCACGCTCATCGTGAGTGTCATACTGTTGGTCGTCGCCATCATGGTGCTTGCCAACAGCAATATCACTATTCCGCCCGAGAGCTGGCTCTTCGCCAGCCTTATCGGGGCCGTGTTCGTCTACGTCGTCGGTGAGCGCCTCATCAAGAAGTGGGGCCTCACCGACTTCTCGGCGAAGGGGACGCGAGTCGCCTTCGCCTTCGGCGCGGTGGTAGTTGCCGGCATCGGCATCTACTTCACCGTGATGAGCTACGTCTCGCCAGGCGCCAGCCTGCCGACATGGCTCGAAGACGCCATCCGAGAGATCGGGTGGTTCGGGGTCATCTCGCTTGCCGTCATTGCCCTGACTCTTGTCTTCGGCGCCTGGCGCTACCGACTGATTCCGGGCAACACCTCAGTCTATCTGCTCATTGCCGCTATTGGCTTCTGCATTATCGTGGGCGGTGCCTACGTGATCATGATGAAGCTTGCTCCGCAGGAAACCGAAATGATCCTCGGGGCGGCACAAAACGAAATCCAGGGCGCTGCCCAGGGTCTCGTGAAGACCGACCCCTATGGCGGCAAGTCCATCGACTGGCAAGCTATCGCCGGAGTCAACTGGGAGAAATTCTTCGGAATCCTCTTCTTTGCTGTCTGCGTCGTCGGGTTCGTCATCTACCTCATCAAGGGTCACAAGATCGCGACGCTCCTCTTCGTCGTGACAGCAGCAGCTCTCGTCCTCCCGACCGCCTTCTACCTCTCCTTGACCTACGCGGTCCCGGAGCCGGTGAAGGAGTTCGTGACCGGGGCGGCGACCACCGTCTACGAAGCGAACCCTCTCCTCGGGGAACCCCACTTTGTCAACCTCGCGGCGGCGCCGGGCCACAGGCTCGTCGTCGCCAACATCGGCCCTTACGACACCCTAACCGTCTATCTTCCCGAAGGAAGTTCGGTCGATTGGCATGCCTTTCCGGGGTACGAAAGTATCCCCGGGTACGACCATGAGGGTTACTACATGTACAATACCACTGGGAGCTCCGGCTTCCAGCGGTACTATGCATTCACTGAGGAATTCAGAGACGGCCTCAGCGCCACAGGCAAGACCGTCACGATGGAGATCTGGGCAGTCAAACAATGACGACCCTATGCCCAGTAGTACATCAGTTCCTTGCGCCACGATGGCGCACCACACAACGATCACCCCCGCCAGTCTATTCGGCGGGGGTTTCTTTTTTAATAATTATTATCGACGAGGATCATCAGGCGCCAGTGGACGAAATTCAGTATTAATACAATTCCGATTTGATGGATCATTCGCACAATCAAGCTCATCACTAAGTCCGAAGGTACCAGCAGCAATTCCAAGAATGCCGTACGCCACAAGCATAATAAACATACCCACTATCCCCCAGAGAATATGCATCTGACCAGTCTCACGAGCACTACTTTCATTACTATGACTAATGTACTCGTAACAGCCATATAGGAAGATAAGGAGTGCCAACCCCATCAAAAGCGAAATCAGTGGGTATAGAATTATTTCATTAACACGGGCAACAAACTCATAAGCCTCCTGCTGGCCAGGGGTACCCTGCGCCTGAGCTATATTCACAAAAAATGACAACATAGATAGGGATAGTATAACACAAAACCCCCTCTCGGTTGAGAGGGGGTTTTGTGTTATTAATTAGTTGGAGATTATATGTTACCAGCTGGAGTAGCCTGTGGCGCGTACTGCAGACCTTCATCAAGACCAATACCACCGGTCAAAATGTTTACAATTCCCCAGAACGCGAGAATAACTACATATCCGGCAATTGCGTACAGAATGAGACTCTTGCCACTTTCTTTGGCTTCGTCATTTGCACCACCCTGGATAAAGTACTTGAACATTCCCCATACAAAAATGAGGAAGCCAATAGAGAGGATAAACGGGATAACGACTCCATCAATAAACTTGAGGATTGCGTCAAGAGCTTCACCAATTTCACCTCCATCACCACCACCAAGAAAAGTTGCCGCAGAAGCAGGAAGTGCCACAGCAAAACTCGCCAAAACAACAAGAGAAAGGAATGATTTCATAAGATTCTAAATACGATAAAAGAAGCGGATATGTATGCTTCAGCTATTATTATACACGAAAACGTATATTTTTAAAGGGTTACAGAGCAAGGTGTGCAAAAGTCACTGGCGTTGAACAACTACCTGGATTGCTTCGCTATTGCTCGCAATGACGGCCGTAGCAAAAGAGGAACAACCGACGCAGTGTAATAGTAAGACTCTTCCTAAAACAAATGTGTGCAATACACAAAAAAGTTAAACAAAATTTAGTTTCATATACGACAAAGCACCTCTAATGAGTTACTTAATATGAGTATTGGTCTTTTGCGACAACTTAAGAATTACCAGTCAAGAGGGCCAGGATGCCCCAAATAGACACCATCACAATCATCACTACAACCGCCGTGATAGCCATGGTAGTACCCTCTTCGCGACGAGTTGGATCATCAGCGTGGATTATCCAGGCATCTATCATCTTCCAGAGAACAACGAGGAATGCTATAGCAAAAATGAAGGTGATGCCAAGATTTACAAACTCCAAAAAGAAGTTCACCAGTCCTGCAAAGTCGGTTGGGGTTGATTCCATAAAAATACCAGTAGCCACCCTTACGCTGCAAAGCTATCAACAGTGTTTTTGATAATTTCGGCAATGGCTACCGCAGCCAGAATCAACACTCCACCGATAATAGCGTAGGTGAAGGTAGTGGTGGCCTCTTCGATCTGTCCAGGATTGCCTTGAGCAGTGACGTATTTGAAACCAGCCAAGATGATGAAAAAGACAATGATTGGAATCATCAAGACCATAAAGATATTAAGGATAGCAACGAGAAGTTCTTCAATTGAGTTGACGCGGAGAGGGTTGTTGAGGGTGACTGGTTGCACCGTCGGGGACACCAGTGGATCACTAGCCCGCACAAAACTCACAGTCATACCCAAAAACAGCGCGGGTAGACACATCGCCAAGAAACCAATTTTTTGAAGAATACTCATAGCTACAATAACAAATTCATAATTAATACTCCTGACTCATACGCCCTACTGCGTCATCTGCAGCTTCACCTGGACGCTGGCGATTGGCAAGGATATCTTCTACCATTTCGGCCAAGATAGCGTCAACCTTGGTGGGGGCTGGCGATAGCCAGCCCCGTGCCACCACAGCAGTTGTGTAGATAATTCTACCATACGTATCAGCAGAACCAGCACTCAGCGAAGAACGGTAGACCGGTGCCATATCAAGGTAGTCAGCCATTGCCTTCGAGAAGTCTGCACCGCCAATCAGCTGCATAGCGAGGTAGGCGCCGGACTTGTTGTCCGAAGATTTGAGTAGCGAGAGGCCGTAGAAGGTACCGTAGGTGCGGCGCACGGTGGCAGCAGCTCCTTGCGGCACCTCCGCAATATCAAAGTTCAAATTGGGGTTCTGGGCCGCGATACCACGCGCTTCACTTCCTTTGCCAAAGTAAAGGATAAGGTCTTCAGACAAAAAGGCATCGCGATCAATCGGACGGGCCCGGTTCCAACTATAGAGTGGGTTACTTGGACTGGCGAAATTTGTATAAAACGTAGCTGCGGCTTCGAGTGGTGCTCGACTTTTGTCTGGGGTCTGATTAAGCCCCATGATGTAGCGACCTTCAGAACCTTCACTTACGAGACTACTCCCCCCTTGGATGGTCAGCATCGAAAGAATCTCCGCAGCATTGGTGACATTACGGTATTCACCAAACGCCACCGGACTGAGCGTGATATTGCGATTGAAGTCTCGCTCCACAAACGTCGGTACAATATCGTTTACTATCGCTTCCCAGGTCTTGGGCGCATTAAGGACATTTTTGCTCGAGAGAATATCGCGATTCCAGTACATCACGAGGGGGTCGATTGCAAGCGGGTATCCGTACACACCATCACTCATCGCCCAGATTTCGGCGCCGTCAATATAGAGATTTTTAAAGTCTCGTGCGGGGAAATTTTCAAACGGAATTGGTTGGATCTTGCTCCGATATGAGACAAGTGCCTCGTGCGGAAGCAAGAGTAGGTCTGGACCACGGTCTTCGGCCAGGGCATTGAGAACCTCACTATCAAAAGTGGAGGGATCCTTTTCGGTGTACGAAATGGCTGCGTATGAGGGCTGCGTCTCGAGTAGCGGTTTCAACGTTGCGTAGAAGGCGTCTTCGGGAAGAGTCCCCCAGATTTCGACCGCACCTAGGGCGACCTTGGTCGTATCAGCGGGTGGTTTGTAGGTTGCCAAAAGTCCAAGCGCCAGCAAGCCTAAAATACCAAAACCGAGGACAAGGAATAATTCAAATGGTCTGAGATTCATAGTTTTCGAAATGAGACACCGTAGTGGTAACTACCGGCTGGATACTCGCGTTCATAGATAAAGTAGTTCGCTTCAAAAAGATCAATGGTGGTGTCTCGGGTACGAACCATATCAGGCGCTGGACCAAGACCATCAAAACTATCTATCCAATCAACGACATATACAATACCATGCGGACGCAGCGTTCGGTATACCTCTTCTACAGCGGCAGCGAGGTCTTCTATCTGATAAAGCGTATTGATAATGACAACAAAGTCGGCTGTGGCGTCGGGCAGCTTCGTGCCGTGCTGACTCGCAACATCACACCAAATCACTTCGACATTTTCGTAGCCGAGTTCGCGAGCGCGGCGATGGAGACTATCGACCAGCGGGCGTTGCACCTCACAAGCGATTACCTTACCAGCGTGACCAACCTTACGGGCGAGGTGTGGAATATAGGCACCTTGACCAGCTCCGTAATCCACCACCACCGAACCAGGCTCAATATGAAAATGAGAAGACAAAAGACGAGGTTCCAAAAAGCGCGGCAACGTCACTGATTCCATACTTCTAGTATACTGCCTTTCTTGCCCAACTTTTCCGACCTCTGGGGATGTGTAAATCGCACCAGCTCACAAACAAAAAGCGCCCAACAGGCGCTTTTTGTACATTCTTTTCAAAACAGATGGATAGCGAGGCGTGAGAAAAAATTATGAGGAGGTGTAGTAGGAAGTCAGAAATTGCTTCAAGAGCAAGGCGACAAACAAAAAAGCGACGAGATGTACGTGTTTGTACTTTGAGTCGCTTTTTTGTGTGGTCAACGCAGCTATTGGACAATTTATGACTTTCTAAACGAAGACGATGGATGCGATCGAGTCGCCGGCACGCATCTTCATCACCCGCACACCCTGCGTATCACGACCCAAGGTCGGCACATCCTTCAAAGGCAGCTTAATCACCTGACCCTTCTTACTCATGATAACAAGTTCACCTTCAGCACGCTCTTCTGGATTAAGGACAATCGCCCCAACCACGACACCGGTCTTGTCGGTCACCTTCGCCGTCTTGATACCTGAACCACCACGGTTTTGGACCTTGTACTCCTTGATAGAGGTCGTCTTACCGTAGCCGTCTTCGGTCACCACGAGAATCTCGGCTTTGTTGTCCCCCTTCTTGACGACGTCAGCCGAGACAATCACGTCACCCTTGCCGAGTTTCATACCAGTCACACCCGCGGCGATACGACCCATTTCCCGAACATCACTCTCCTTAAAGCGGATTGATTGACCCTTCTTGGTCACGAGTGAGATATCGTCATCTTTGCCGACGAACTTGGCAGCAATAAGTGAATCGTCTTCTTTGAGGTTGATGGCAATGAGACCACTACGACGCACATCCTTAAAGGCGGCGGCGTCAGACTTCTTTGCGACACCATTTTTGGTGATCATCATGAGACTCCAGTCACCAGTCCACTCTTCTTTGCGGACAGCGAGGACGGAGGTTACCCGCTCTTCTTGGGTCATCGCGAGGAAGTTCATAATTGACTTACCCTTGGTCGCACGGCGACCCTCAGGAATTTCGTACATCTTACTCTGGTACACCTTACCCTTGTCGGTAAAGAAGAGGAGATCACTGTGCGCTGAGGTCGTGATGAGGTTGGTGACCACATCTTCTTCTTTGGTACTGAGGTCAATGACACCAACGCCACCACGCTTCTGGGTACGATATTCTTCAGGATTGGTACGCTTTACGTAGCCGCCGAGGGTAAGCACGAGCACACTTTCATCATCCGCAATGAGGTCTTCCTGACTCATCATCTTGACCCCACCCTTCACGATCTTCGTACGGCGATCGTCGCCGTACTTGGCAGCCACTTCGAGAAGCTCACTCTTCACGAGCGCAAGCATCTTGGCCTTACTCTTGAGGATTGCTTCAAGTTCCTTGATGAGCTTCTGTACTTCCTTGAGTTCGTCTTCAATCTTCTTGCGTTCAAGGCCAGCGAGCTTCTGGAGACGCATATCGAGAATCGCCTGCGCCTGAATAGCTGAGAACTTGAACTCCTTCATGAGACCAGCATGCGCGGTTGGTACATCTTTCGCAGCACGAATGAGCTTGATAATCGCATCGATGTGATCAAGCGCCTTCTTGAGACCAAGGAGGATGTGTTCGCGGTCTTGGGCTTTTGCGAGGTCGTACTGCGTACGACGACGAACCACCTCAGCGCGGTGCTTCACGTACTCTTCGAGAATGAGCTTGAGTGATACCGTCTGCGGGATACCATCGACAAGCGCCACCATGTTGTAGTGAAAGGTCTCTTCGAGTTGGGTGTGCTTGTAGAGCTTGTTGAGGACGGTCTGTGGCTGGGCCCCACTCTTGAGTTCAATCACGACGCGAATGTCGTTGGTTGATTCATCACGCATTTCGCGGATACCTTCGATTTTCTTTTCACGGACGAGATCCGCAATCTTTTCCTGCATGTCGGCCTTGTTCACCCGGAACGGAATTGACGTGATGATGATACTAAAGTTGCCCTTTTTATCTTCAACAATTTCTGCTTCGCCTCGCACGGTCACACCGCCACGACCATGGGTATAGGCATGGACAATATCCTTTTGATTAAATGCCACCGCCCCCATTGGGAAATCGGGGCCTTTGATGTATTTCAGAAGATCTTCAGTTGAGGCGTCCGGATTATCAACAAGATGTTCAACCGCAGCAGCGATTTCGCGGAGATTGTGCGGCGGAATGTTCGTCGCCATACCAACCGCAATACCAAGTGAACCAAGCAAGAGAAGGTTCGGTACAGCCGCTGGCAGCACGGTTGGTTCTTTTTTGGTGCCATCGTAGTTTGGTCGCCAATCAACCGTATCCTTTTCGAGGTCACGCAACATCTCTTCGGCCAAACGAGACATTTTTGCTTCCGTGTATCGGTAGGCAGCAGCTGAGTCACCGTCAATCGAACCAAAGTTCCCTTGACCAAGCACGAGCGGATAGCGAGTCGCAAATGGTTGCGCAAGCTTTACCATCGCTTCATACACCGAAGCATCACCGTGCGGGTGGAAACTACCAAGCACGTCTCCTACTACGGTCGCTGATTTTTTGAACTTGGCGCTCGCAGTGAGTCCATTGAGACGCATTGAGTAGAGGATGCGACGGTGTACGGGCTTCAGACCATCACGAATATCAGGCAACGCTCGTGAGGTAATCACGGACATCGCATAGTCGAGGTACGCCCGCTCCATTTCGCTCGTGATACCCTGCGTCACAATCCCTCGTTCCGGGAGTGGCATGGTGGCAGCGACTTCAGTCTTTTTTGGCATAACAGAATAGCGGGTCTTTTATCGATAATTAACGGCACTAGTATATCATATTTTGTACCTAGATTGGAAATGTTTTTTTACTCAGTCGTGCTTGTAGACGCTGAGGTGGTGCCAATCAGAATTGGAGTCGGGGCTGGGGTTGGTTCGGTACTCGTACTGATGAGGGTGGCAATATCAATCATTTCAGACGGCGTAGTGGTAGCAGCTGTGGAAGTCGGCATTGTACTCACGATTGCGCCGGCTTGTTGACGAAGGTTTGAAAATTGATCGCGAAAGCCCGTCCAGAGACCGGCAAAGGGCTTGGTGCCCTCACTTTGCGCGAGACTCTCACCACTAAAACGAGCCGGCAATGTGAGCGTCCAAATCCCCCCGACCAGCAAGGTAAACGAAAGCGCTGTCAAAAAAGCCACCCGCTGCCGTACGGCTTTTGGTTTTTGGCGCAAATTATCAAGCGTACGAAATAACATAAATATGTGCGGGTTGAGCGGCGGGCCTACGGCCCGCCGCCTGAGACTAAACTGCGAGTACGGCCACGTCTCCCTCCATCTCATTCACATCCTTCTTCTTGAGGGTCAGCTTATCAACCGGGGTCACCCCTTCGGCACCAGATTCTTTAAGGAAGGCCTTAAGCGCCACAGCATCATAATGCATCGGAATAATAAGCCGAGCTTCGAGCTTCAGGGCGAGCTTCGCTGCCTGTGGTACTTCAAGCACGTCTCCACCCCCAATGGGGACAAAGAGAATATCAATGTCACCAAACTCCGCGAGGATCTTCGGGTCAATCTCTGGGTCACCGAGCGCTCCGAGGAATACCATATTCATTTCTTCGAGACGGACCTGGTAGATGGTGTTGTAGTGTTCTCCGCCATCATACTTCGTCTTCACCCCGTAGCCACGTGCGGTCACAGTACCAATCTCGTATTCACCAGGACCTTGTACCACAAACGGTTCTTTACTCCCGTGTGAGGCATTTTCGACACCATTGAAGTTGGGGTGATTAAGTGAAACAAAGGCCACATCCGCTCCAAAT
>ERZ724509.748-NODE-748-length-13264-cov-11.145280_pt1 | contig 13264 bp, 21 predicted proteins | sample MGYA00376042_ERZ724509 | MGnify/ENA primary metagenome ERZ724509 (study PRJEB28724, sample SAMN07190887) | wastewater metagenome | isolation source: effluent of sewage treatment plant in Hong Hong | place: USA: Christiansburg, Virginia | collected 2016-03-01 ...
CCACCGTCTGCCACTGCAAATTGTCGGGATGATCAAGCCCTCCCGCACATAGCGGCACCACGTGATCCTTGATCCACCCAGGACACGCGCCCGCCGGCAATCTGGTCGACGGGCATGGATTCGCCCGCTGAAACGCCGCCGTCACCGCCGAGCTACGCCCCTGGCGCACTTCGGCCGCGCTGGGCAGCAAAGCCACAGCCAGGAAGAGCCCTATTGCGGAACGAGCCTGCATCGACAGTGCTTGCATACCTTCGCCTGCCTCAATACCAACTCGGCGCAGTCCGGGCATTTCACGTGCGTTTCCGGTGACGGACCGGCCGGCTCATCCCGCACATTGCCGGCTGACCAGGCCAGCGCCCAGACCCATCCGATCAGCGTCCAGCCCAGCAACACGTTGACCGCCATGATCAGGGCCCGGCTGCGGTGCTTCTTGCTGTACGCATTGATCGCTGGCAGCAGGTAGACGATCAATAGCACCAGCCCGTAGAGCATCGTCGACGTGTGCGCGTAGTCCAGATCCGTCATCGCCATCTCCATTTCCCAGATAGCAACAAGGTAGCCCATCCCGCAAGCGCATGCAATACAGCACGACAGGACATCTACAGTTGTTGACAATGACAAATCTACATCTGTAGAATTCGATCAACAACCCACCCAGGAGCCTGCCATGCCCGCCAAACCCCACCCAACCCACATCGCCACCCCGATGCAGCTCATCCGGATGGTCTTCGGCGTGGGCTACGGCAGCAGGCCACACCTCGGCACCGGACGGGTCACCATCTTCTGCGCCGATGACCCCACCCTCTCCCCCCTGGATGCCCCTGAGATCCTGCCATCCGGATCGATGCGCCGCGGGGAAAACATCTTCGGGGCGTACATGGCCCGCGAATCGATCTGCTACCGGGGCGGCACCATCGACGCCCAGTTCCAGAATTTCTGACCGACCATCCCGAGGACCTTATGGACCAATTTGTTCGCATCCCCGAAACACACCTCCCGACCGGCCTGGTCATCCCGCCCTTCGCCGTCGGCACGTACTTGTGCAGCAAAGGCCCGGACGGCCGCGCCGTCGTCACCGCCGAAGGCAAACCCTGGACGCGCATCCCCTACGCCGACGCCGTCCAGGCCTGCCTGGACGCCGGCTACGAGCTGCTCGCGGAAACCCAGTGGCTGGCGCTCGGCTGGACCGCCTGCCGGTACCAGAACAACTGGACTGGCTACGCAGGGGGATCCGCATCCATCCTGCAGGGGATCCGCAAGGGGCTACTCACCTCCCCCCAGCCCGGCCTGCACAACCCGGAGCACATGCACGAGCACCGCTGGCTGCAGGTCACGCACGAGCACAGCCTGTGCGACCTCAACGGCAACGCCTGGCAGTGGGTCTTCGACGACATCCAGGGCGATCGCTACGGGCTAACCGGAGACCTCGCCGCCGACAGCCCCAGCCTCACCACACAGCCGCACCCGCGCCACACCCACGGCATGGGCTGGAGCCCCAAACCCGACAAGGCACAGAAAAACCAGCCGATGGCCCTCGCCCGGGGTGGCGGCTTCATGGCCGGCAAGGATGCCGGGATCTTCGGCCTGCAATGCGCCCTTGCCACCGCCGGCTTCGTCTCCGTCGGCTTCCGCTGCACCCGCCCACTCTGAGAGTCAGCCATGCAAATTTCACTCGCGCCGATTGTCGCCATCGTCCCCGACGACGCCGACGTCTTCGCCGCGGCCGAAGAAGCCGCGGCTGCCGGCCTGCACTTGATCTGCAACGGCCGCCGCAGCTGCATCAGCCCGATCGTCCCACCCGGCTGGTACAAGCTCGCCGTCCGGATCAAACCCGTCACCAACCCCAGCCCGGAGGTCACCCCATGTCACGCCTGACAGCCACCATCGCCTGCTTCATCGGCGACCGCATCGACCGCCTCTGCAAACTCATCCTCTTTGCCATCTTCGGCCTGCGCCTGCCGGCCGCCCGGATCCGCGAGCACGATCTCGAAAACAACCGCGAATTCGTCGAAGCGCAGCTGCTCGAAAGCATCGGCGATGTCCGCTACTGGATGAACGAACTCGCCCGCTGCGACGCCTCGCTGGCCAGCGCCAAGACCGACTCCGCCGCACTCGCCGCAAAGCGCCAGGCGATGCTCAACATCCCCACCCGCCGCGGCGGTCAGGAGGCCCGGTCATGAAAACCGTCACAGCCCAGGACGCGCCCTTGCCGGCCGACAGCGCCGACACACCCACCGAGCGACCGGCCCGAGACATCAGCTCGGCACCCGTCTCCGCCATCGCCCCATCCCCGACCAACCCTCGCAAAAACTTCCCCAAGAACGAGCAAGCCGAACTGGTCGACAGCGTCAAGCGCCACGGCATCCTGCAGCCGATCCTCGTCCGCCCCTGGCAGTCGCACTACAAACGGCCGTGGGCCAACATCCGCTATGAAATCGTCGCGGGCGAACGCCGCTGGCGAGCCGCCAAGGCCGTCGGCCTGCTCACCATCCCGATCCTGCTCCGCGCGCTCGACGACGGCGAAGTCCTCGAAATGCAGATCATCGAGAACCTCCACCGGCGCGACCTCCATCCGCTCGAAGAAGCCGACGGCTACCGCCAGATGATGACGAATCACCGCTACACCGCCGACACCCTCGCCACCAAGATCGGCAAGAGCAAGGCCTACATCTACGGCCGCCTGAAACTGGCCGACCTTGGTGAAGACGCCCGCCAGGCGTTCCTCGCCGGCCAGCTGGCCGCGTCCGTCGCCCTGCTCGTCGCCCGCATCCCCACCCACAAGCTGCAAGCCATGGCTGTCGCCCGCATCGCCGACGAAGCCTACGACGCGACTCCCATGTCCGTCCGGGAGGTCAAGCGCATGATCCGGCTTGACTTCATGCTCGACCTTGACCGGGCACCCTTCCCGCTCGATATCGCGCTCAAGGGCGTCGCCGCCTGTACCGACTGCCCGAAACGCACCGGCAACCAGCCCGAGCTATTCGACGATGTCGACTGCGCAGACGTCTGCACAGACCCCGACTGCTTCGCCGACAAACGCGAGCACTGGAAGACCCAGCAGGCCGCTGCCGCCGCGGCTGCCGGACGCGAAGTCATCACCGGCGCCGACGCCCGCAAGATCGCCCCACACGGCGTATCGAATCACGTCAGCAGCGATGCTGTTTTCATTTCGCTCGATGCCCACTACTGGGAAGACCCCGAGCGCCGCACCATCCGCGAAATCCTCGGCGACACCCTCCCGGTGACGCTGATCGAAGACGTGAACAAGGGCGTACTGATCGAGGCCGCCCCGGGCGCCCTGGTTGCCAGCCGGCTCATCGCTGCCGGCGTGATGCCCCGTGATCCCGATGGCGACTACTGGGCCGAGCAAAAGAAAAAACAAGCCAAGGTCGATGCCGAAAGCGCCTACCGCTTGCGCCTCCTCGACCAGATCAACAATGCCTGCCTGCTCGAAATCGGCGCCTGCCTGCTCACCGCCAGTGCGGACAGGGGCCCCCTCGTCGCCATCGGCGAGTTGATCGTCGACCGACTCCTCGCCCGCGCCGGATCCGATACCAAATCGCGCATCGCCAAGCTCTGGAGCAGGCAAACCAGCGGCGACCCACTCCCATCCCCGCCCACCGACGGCTCTACCTTCCGCGCCGCCGTGCTGGAGATCGCCGGCAAGCTGATCGACCTCGCCCTGATCGGCGACACCGCCATCAACATCTACACCCTCGACAGCAAACCCACCGCCCTACTCGAAGCCGCCAGGATTCTCGACTTCAACCCCGACACCATCCGCCGCCAGGTCACAGCCGAAGCCAAGGCAACCGCCAAGGCCTGAGCCATGCACACCGCCCAACAACCCGCCACCCTCGCCGAAAAAATCATCGCGCTCGCACTGCGCGAGGGCCCGCGCAACGCGCTCTGCTTCACCCATCGCGACGTCCACCACCTGGTGTCGATCGAGCAGGGTTGGTGGATCGAAGTCCGCCCCGCCGGCCCGATCGCCCGCTGGAGCATGACCGAATACCGCGCCGGCGGCATCGCCACCACCGCCATCGCCGCCTGCGACTGGGAAGTCATCACCTGGCTCGCCCTGCAGCTGCGCGCCAAGCACATCCCAGCCACTCGGCGCCCCACCATCACCCCCCACAGGACCACCCACTAGGAGCATGCATCATGACCCGCCCCCTCTGCATCTACCACGCCAACTGCATCGATGGCTTCGCTGCCGCCTGGATCGTCCGCAAGTACTTTCACGGCATCGTCGATTTCCACCCCGGCCACTACGGCGAACCGCCGCCGGACGTCGCCGGCCGCGACGTATTCATTGTCGACTTCAGCTACAAGCGTCCGGTCCTGCTGCAGATGATCCAGGCCGCCGAGAGCCTGACCATCCTCGACCACCACCTCAGCGCCATGGAAGACCTCAAGGACCTCCCCGGCGCCATCGCCCGCTTCGACATGGAGCGCTGCGGCGCCATGATCACCTGGCGCTACTTCTTCCCGCACTACGCCGCGCCGCGCCTGCTGCTGCACATCCAGGACCGCGACCTGTGGCGCTTCGTCCTCGAGGGCTCGCGCGAAATCGCCATGGGCCTCTTCTCGCACCCCTACGACTTCGACCTCTGGGACGAGCTGCTGCTGCCTTCCGCCATCGCCATCCTGCGCTCGGACGGAGAAGCCATCGCCCGCAAGCAACGCAAGGACATCGCCGAGCTGCTGCCGGTCGTCAGCCGCCGCCTGCAGATCGGCGGCTATAACGTCCCGGCCGCCAACCTCCCCTACCTCTTCGCCAGCGAAGTCGGCGGCGCACTCTCGATCGGCGAACCATTCGCCGCCACCTACTGCGATACCGCCGACGGCCGCACCTTCAGCCTGCGCTCACAAAACGCCGGACTGGACGTCGGCAAGATCGCCGAGCAGTACGGCGGCGGCGGCCACCAGCACGCCGCCGGCTTCAAGCTCACCCGGCAGGCCGCCCTGGCCATGGAGGACGACTCATGAGCTGGCTACTCACCTGGTCCGGCAAGCGCCTGGACCTCATCGACCCGCAGCCCGAGAGCATCCACATCCTCGACATCGCCCACGGCCTGGCCAACGAATGTCGCTTCGCCGGCCAGTGCCGCGTCTTCTACTCGGTCGCCCAGCACAGCATCCTGGCCAGCCAACTGGTGCGGCACGGGCTGGCCATGCAGGCCCTCCTGCACGACGCCGCCGAGGCCTACCTCAAGGACATCCCAACCCCGCTCAAAGCGCTGCTCCCCGAATACCGCGTCATCGAAGACCGTCTGGCGCGCGTCATCCGCGCCCGCTTCGGCCTGCCGCTCACCCTGCCGGCCGAGATCGAGGAAGTCGACCTGCAGCTCCTCGCCACCGAACGCCGCGACCTGATGCGCAACGACTTCGACTGGCCCGAGCTGCACGGCATCCAGCCACTCGACAAACACATCGTCGCCTACGGATCCCACAGCGCCCGGTCGGCCTTCCAGCAGCGCTTCCTGCAGCTCGCGCTCGACGACCCCAACCCTACCCGCTTCGGCTACCTGCAATGACCAAGCCCAAGGAAATCCCCGGCAAAACCCACTCTCCCCGCCGCAAATGGACGCCGGCGGAAGACCTTCGCCTGAGCGTTGCCTACCCGGACACCCCGACCGCCGAGCTCGCCGCGGAATTCAACTGCAAGCCCAGCCAGATCCACGACCACGCCCTGAAACTTGGCGTACGCAAGAGCAAGGCGTTCATGACCGAGTTTTTACGAGAGTGCGCCAAGCGCGCCGGCGCGGGAAGCATCGCGCATCGCTTCCAGCCAGGCCTCGTCCCGTGGAACAAGGGCGTGCACTTCAGAGCCGGCGGGCGATCCGCAGAAACCCGGTTCAAGCCCAAAAACATCCCGCACACCTGGATGCCACTCGGCAGCGAGCGCCACAGCAAGAACGGCTACCGGCAGCGCAAGATGACCGACACCGGCTACCCGCCGCGCGACTGGGTTCCCGTGCATCACATCATCTGGAGGGACGCCGGCAACGAAATCCCCAAAGGCCATGCCCTGGTCTTCCGCGACGGCGACAAGACAAACATCGTCCTGGAAAACCTCGAACTCATCACCCGCCAGGAACTGATGCGCCGCAACAGCTACCACCAGTACGGTCCCGAAATCGTCAAGGCCATCCAGCTGCGCGGTGCCGTCATCCGTCAAATCAACAAACGAGCGAGGAAAGAAGACCATGAGCAACAAACCTAACCACACCATCACCGCTTTGCGCGCCCACCTCTTCGGCACCCTCGAAGCCCTGCGCGACAAAGACAACCCGATGGACCTCGATCGCGCCCGCGCGGTGTGCAACGTCGCCAAGGAGATCACCGACACCGCCCGCGCCGAAACCGACTTCCACCGCGCCACCGGCATCGACATCAACAGCAGCTTCATCGAAGCCCTGCCGGCGCCATCCCTGGAAAGCACCTCGGCCAGAACCAGCGACACCACACAAGCCACCTTCAGCGGCCGGGGAACCCTGGCCGTGACCAAGGTGCCCGGCGGAACGATCACGCAGCACAAGATGAGGTGAAACCATGGCTCTGCTCACCATCGCGCAAGCGGCGGAACATCTGGCCGTGTCGGCGCGCTCCGTCGAGCGCGAGATTGCCGCCGGCAAGCTGGCCGTCGTCACTATCAGAGGCCGCGTCCGGATTGACCCCGCAGAATTGCAGGCTTACATTCTCCGGCAACAAACCAGGAGGAACACGTCATGTCAGCATTCAAGCGAGGTAACCGGTGGCATTACCGCTTTCGCGTCAGCGGCAAAGACTTCTCGGGAAGTGTTGGCCCGGCTGGTAGCAAAGCGGACGCGGTAGCGATCGAGGCCAGGATCCGTGCAGACGTGCTCTCCGGCAAGCTGGGCAAAGTGCCCCAGCGCACCATTGACGACGCCATCGCACAATGGCTCGAAGGCGAAGCCTCGCGCCTCCGCTCCTACCAGACCATCCTCAGCCAGACCAGAGCCGTCATGAACCACACCAACGGCCTACCCCTGCCGCAGATCGTCAACGCGGCGCACGCGCTCAAGGCGGCCAGCATCAAATCCGGACTCGCCATATCCACCATCAACCGGCGCCTGGCGTTACTGCGCCGGGTCGCCAACCTCGCGCACGAGTGGGGATGGCTCACCGACCCGCTAGGAAGCCGCATCAAGCTCCTGCCCGGAGAAACCAAGCGCCACATCTACCTCACGCCGGCTCAGGTCGAGCACCTGGCCGACTGCTGCGAACACGCCACCGTCGCCCTCGCCATCCGGCTGGCCGCCCGGACAGGCCTGCGAGAAGGCGAGTTGCTGCACGTCACTACCATCCACGACGGATGCATCGTCGTCGACCCACAGATCAGCAAGACAGGCCGCCCGCGCCTGGTACCGGTCCCCGCCGACATGGAATCCCTGACCCTGCCCATCGGCATCACCTACAACACCCTGCGCACCTGGTTCGAGCGCGCCCGAGTCAAGGCCGACATGCCACACATCCACTTTCACGACCTGCGGCACACCGCCGCCAGCTGGTGGGCACAGTCCGGCGCCACGCTGACAATGCTGCGGGATTTGCTAGGGCATACGACCTTCGCCGAGACAACGCGCTACGCCCATCTCTGCACCAGCGATCTCAAGCGCGGCGCCGCCGACATGGCGAGGAGGATCACACAATGAAAATGGGAGAGATACTGGATCGCCTGGATCACGCCGAAGACACTGGCCGGATCGGCAGAGCCGTCGTGCGAGCAATCCGCGATCACCTCCATGCCAGCATCGATAATCGCATCCGCCTGGAGAAAGAACTGGCCTTCTTTCAAGGCCTAGCCGAACACGCCCCGAAGCTCGCGCTTGATCTGGAGTGCATGTGCCTCGACCCAAACGGCTGGTACGAAACCGCCATCGAATCGGTCTGCCGCTACAAGGGGGACCTTGAAGCCCTGTTCCCACAAGATCCGACTTACATGGGAGAGCCCGTGCTATGTGGATGCCGGATTGCACAAAAACAACACAAAATTCTGTAAGTGCTTGATTTGCATTGCATAGCAAAATCTTTTAAGTCTCTTGTGTCTACCTATTCCACCATCCGGGCGCTTTGATTTACAAGTGATTTCTGCTTTCTCCTTGGTCATGAAACGACCGCAAACAGCACAAAATGACCCAGCAGTTACACAGAAATTGCACAGGATATACGGCCGAAATCTGAGCGCTGCGAAATGATAGCACTTGCGTTCCATTACAGCAGAGACAGCTACCAAAGAGCATCCCGCCCGAAGGGGCGCAACGTGTAGGTAAGCGGCCGTGAGCGGTCTTATTGCGACCGGTCCGTTTGACCGTAGGTCAAGGTTTCTGAGGGCGAAAAATGGATTACTTTGGCATCAAGACGCCGCAGCGTGACAACGAAGCGCCGTACATCTGGTGGATTGCAAATTCACGGCATGAAGCGTGGATGTCGTTCTTCCAGTACCCGAGCGCGAAGTTTGACCGTAGGTCAAGGTTTCTGAGGGCGAAAAATGGATTACTTTGGCATCAAGACGCCGCAGCGTGACAACGAAGCGCCGTACATCTGGTGGATTGCAAATTCACGGCATGAAGCGTGGATGTCGTTCTTCCAGTACCCGAGCGCGAAACGTGAAATGAACGCGCACAGATTGCCTCTGGCCGAGGCGATACAGGCATACGAAGCCATTGGCTATGAGTGCGTGGCACTGGATGTGCAAGAGAAACCTAACGCCTGAATTCACCGGCCGCGCAGCGGTCCGGTGGAATGATGAGTTGGGCGTCATTTGACAAGGAGATACGGATGAACAGAGTGACATTTTTCGGAGCATTCACGCTGGCGCTTTCGCTGGCGGTTGCGAACTTCGGATACCAGTGGCTACAAGACGTGCCGAATTGGCACTCGGCAGCCGAGCGAGCTTGGTTTCAAGCCTTTGCAATTCTGACCGCGTGGTTCTTGTGGCGCGAACCGGGCGAGAAAACGTACCGGCGTGGACAGGGACCGGGGTGGTGCGACTGATGACGCCCAACGGCCAAGGTAAGCGGCCGAGCCGGCTTGCCGGCGAAGGTCGCGCTTGACCGCGATGTTATGCAGCAACTTGGTGGAGAAACACGATGAAATTTTCAGACCAATTCACTGGCGATATTGCCGAGCACCAGATGCAGGTGATCCGCGACGACGGCGTGAGCCGCCACCTGCGGTTCAAGCGCCCGAACACGATGTGCATGCACTTCGACCTGCTGACCTGGCCGGGCTATCTCTGCTACACGGGCGACATGGGCACCTATGTGTTCCGGCGCCTGGAGGACATGTTTCAGTTCTTCCGACGCGGCGAGAACCGTGGGCCTTACCGCATTGACCTGCGTTACTGGGCCGAGAAGCTGGAGGCCAGCGACAAGGGCGACGGCGTGCGCGAGTGGAGCGAGAAGAAGTTTCTATCCGAGGTGCGCGACTACTTCGACCAGCACACCGACGATGCCGACGACTGGCCAGAGCCGCGCAAGGCTGCGCTGTGGCAGGAGATTGACGAACAGGTGTGCGGCGCCGTTCAAGACAGCGAGCACCACGCCTGGGTGGCGCTGTGGGAGTTCGAGCACGACGGCTTCCGCTTTCAAGACTGGGAGCGCGACTGCAAGGTGTGGACGCACCGCTTCTTGTGGTGCTGCCACGCGCTGGAGTGGGCCATCAGCACCTATGACGCAGCGAAGGCCGATGCGCCTGCTGTTGCTGCATAACGTAGAGCTAACGGGCGCTGCGCAGCTTTATCGCGCAGCGTCCAGCGACCAAAGGGAGCGGCGTTGAGCGCCGGGTTGGAGGTGGCGATGGATGCGAAAAATTTGAATGCACTTTGCATTGAATGGGAGCGCCGGGCGCGCAATAAGTTTCGGAGCGCCGAGCTTGAAAAAGACGTTATGGGGAAGCGGCTAATTGAACACGGGGCCATGTGCTATTTCAACTGTGCGCAAGAACTCAGGAAAGCCCTAGCGGGCCTTTTGCCGCCGCCACAAGAACTTCCTTCAGGAGATCAAACGTGAAAGACAGCCCGGACGAAAGAACCTTGCTCTTGGTTTTATTCCAGATCGTGTCATCTCGTGCGGCGTCGATAAAGTCGTGGCCAGCCCACGTAACGCTCATAAGCATTGCAGACGGGCCAGCACCGCCGTTGGTGGTGATGTCTACGGCTTCAACCAGCCCCGCTTGCCACATGAGGTGCACGTGATGGGCTATTTGATCTTCGGTGTAGCCCGGCACATCAGGATTGGTATTGATGCCGGCACTCTCCTGTGCGGTTGCACACAACAGGATTTCGCGGACGAGAGTCATGTCACGTTTCATAGAACCTCCAACGTGAATTTAACCGGCGCCCGAGACGGCGCCACCGAAGCGCGGAGGCCGTGAGGCGTCCGGTTGAAATTGATGTTAGGCCTGTGGCCGAAGCGAGGAAACGTGAGCGAACAACACGACGCGGTGAACCACCCGAAGCACTACACCAGCCACCCCAGCGGCGTGGAGTGCATCCAGGTGACGGAGCACATGGGCTTTAACTTGGGCAATGCCATGAAGTACATCTGGCGGGCTGATCTGAAGCACGACTCCATCGAGGACCTGAAGAAAGCCCGCTGGTACATCGAGCGCGAACTCTTGAAGCGTGGGGCCTAACGTGATGTAGCCGTCCTATTTGACGCAGAGCTTTGCGTCGCTATTCCGTAGGCATACACGAATTTCAAACGGAAACAGGGATATAGAGCATTGGAGCGTCCACTAAAATTCCGGCAATTGCGTCACATGGAGATACGGAGAAATGAGCGCAGCACTTGAGCGAGTGATCGCTGAGCAGCAGAAGGAAATCGACTCACTAAAGTTCATCATCGAGAGCAATCGAAAGATCATGATCGGCAACGTGAAGACAGAGCAGGAGCTTTACAAGCTTCTGGATAGCATCGTCGACATGCGATTCAAGTGCGCCACGCGAGAGGAGCACGACATGGTGCACAAGGTCATCGGCGAGGCGCGCATGTACATGCTCAAGGAAGGATGGTGCTTCAACTGCGCGGCGTTTCAGCACGATTGTGAGTGCCAATACAATGAATAGGGTTTGCTTCTTCATTGTGATGAAGTGGCCTCTGCCACTGCCAGATTGCAGAACGAGCAGGTTATTCGCGTGGCTCTTGGCGCGGGCCGGCGAATACGCAAATGACCGTGACGCTTGACACGAACGATCAGCCCGCTTATCTTCGGCGCGTCGCTGCACATCAGCGGCCGGGATTGGCGTCCTGTCTGAGGTGGCGATCAGCCACCGCGCATTTGCCTAGTGGCTTTTTTGTCGCCTTGGTGTGCCCCTCAATGGGCAGCCGAGCGGGAGGAGCCCTCGGGCTCGCCGTTGCCTCAGCGGTACGCCAACTTCCGTTCGGTCGCCCACCCGATTGGCGTCGGGTTGGCGGTTCAAAACCGCAACTGAGGCACACCATCATGACCACCACCGATCTGGTGCCGGTATTCGCCGGAACCCTCGCAGGACAAGCCACGCCCCTCTGTAACGCTCGTGATCTGCACGCCGCCCTTGGCGTTGACACTCGCTTCGATGACTGGATTCGGCGCCGCATCGAAGAGTACGGATTCGCCGACGGAGAGGACTTTTCCTCAACTTTGAGGAAAACTCGCGGGCGCCCGGCCACCGACTACCACCTGACCCTCGACATGGCCAAGGAGCTGGCGATGGTCGAGAACAACGACGTCGGCCGCCGCATCCGGCGCTACTTCATCGCGCTGGAAAAGCAGGCGCGGCAAGCCGCGCTGCCGGCGCCTGTGGATAGCGCGATGGACCGTGAAAAGCGTTCGCGCATGAATCGCCGAGCATGGGAACTCGCGCGGCGGGCCTATGACACGTATCGCGAGCAGATGAAGACCTGCCACCTGATCGAGCGCGGCCTGGTCGAGATCGAGCGGTGGCTACCGCCGCAGCTCGCCGAGGAGATTGTCCGGAACGGCGAGACGATCGCCGAAGCCTGCGAAGCATTCGCTCACGGCATGCGCCGGAGAAGCCAAGAGATAGCCGCCATGGCCGGGATCGGGCGGGATCTGGCGGGATAGCGATAGCGCGTAGGGCATCTGCGGGAAGCTGCGTGGCTTACTCGCGCAGCTTCCTGGTGTCCGTCTATGCCGGGCGCCCGTGCGGCCTTTTCATTTGCCTGGCGTGGCGGCGCCGATGATGCCTGACAGCAGCAGGCCGCCGGCAATTATAGCTTCGCGCTGATCTGGCGACAGGACGGCGCCGCAGGCGGTGGCGATCAGGGTGATGCCGCGCCAAGTGGAAGGCTCCTGGAGGCGGGCAAGTAGGTAGGCTTTCATTTATTTGTCCTCCGTGCGCACCAGCGCTGGCCCTTCGGCGGGACGAACTCCACGGCGTAGAAATGCCGCCAGCGCGAGCGGCGAACCGCAATCTGGTACTTGGCCCAGGAGTGCCCCACACCCACATCGCGACGATCCAGCAGGTGAGGAGGTCGCGCGCACGGCTCATTTGCCACCGAAGACATCCGAATCATGCGCCCAGTGCACCGGCTTCGTGTCGCCGGATCGGCGGGTAGGGTTGCCGCTCTTGCAGGTGCTTGAATCACAGATCGCTTCGATCCGGGTGATCCTCGCGTCGCAATCTCCGATCAGCCGGTCGATCCTGTGCCGTGTGGCCGCGCGATCTTCAATCATCTGCTTCTCCAGGCTCTCGCGCGCTTCGCAGAGCTTGTGCAGGTCGTTTTTCATGGCCTCCAGCCGCTGATTCTGTGCCTTGAGGAACCACGACACGCTGGCCATGATGGCTGTCCACAGGTAGGGCCAGAAGCTCTTCAGCAATTCGGATTCGAGCGGTGTCATGCTCAGACATCGGCCGAGAGACGCACGACGTTGGTGCCGTCGGCGAAGAGGGTGGCGCGCTTGGTCTGGGCGACGACGATGCCGGCGCCGCCCGAGGTCTTGAAGGTGGTGGTGAAGGCGCCGGTGTTGTTGCAGAAGACATCGCCGCGCCAGTTGTTGGGAACGATCACGGCGCGGTTGCCGGTGAGCACGCCGGTGGTCGTCAGGTAGCCAGCGCGGGCTTCGGCGGCGCTCAGCGTCACGTCGGCGGCAGTCACCGCGACGCTGGCCATGCTGGTGATGTGCCGCGGATCGACCCAGGCGCGCTGGTCGGTGTAGCTGGTGACCGACGAGGCACCGGTGACGATGGTGTAGAGCGGGATCTGGCCGGGCGTGAAAGCGGTGGTGTTCT
>ERZ724509.754-NODE-754-length-13192-cov-4.428561_pt1 | contig 13192 bp, 13 predicted proteins | sample MGYA00376042_ERZ724509 | MGnify/ENA primary metagenome ERZ724509 (study PRJEB28724, sample SAMN07190887) | wastewater metagenome | isolation source: effluent of sewage treatment plant in Hong Hong | place: USA: Christiansburg, Virginia | collected 2016-03-01 ...
AAAAACCCAACTTTTTCCAAACGCTTCAGTTCACGTTGAATATTACCCGGGTCTTCTTTAATCAGTTTGGCGAGGCCGCGTACATGGGTACGGAAATCAGGATACTTGGCGTAAACCACCACAATCTTGCGTCGCACCCTAGATGTAATAAAAACGTCTAACATTATATTCCCTTATTTACTTAACAGACCTCATCCGTTGCTTTTTATTCTACACTTAGACGCCCACGTGGGTCAACGCCAATTCAACACAATTTGGTTAATTTTGGCGATCGTCTCCTCGTGGGTAGGTATCTCGTTCACGTTAAAGTAATGGTTAACCCCCATAAAGTTCTCTTTCACGTCTAAAATGTGAATTTCGTCCGCCAAGATGTGCAAGCGATCGACAGCCTGAACGCTGGCTGTCGGTGTTGCAACGACCAGTCGCTGAACGCGAATTGGTTTCATAAAATCAATCGCCACATCAATCGATGCTCCATTGTCCAGGCCGTCAGACACCAGGATTACCACGTGGTCACGCAGCAACTCGTTATTAATCAGCCCCCCATCACCCAGTAATCGGTTGATCTTTTGAAACGTCTCGCGTTTTTGCTCGTCCAAATACCCATGAAACTCACTGGCATATTCTTCGATTTCACCAGTCGAAAACATCCCGTTGTACGTAAAGCCGCCATCTTGTGACACCGCCCCAAAGCTGACACTTTCGCCAGGCACCTGGATATCTTCGGTGAGTAACATCATCAGTACACAGTGCAGCTGCGCCGCGATTTGCTCGCCCACCAACACGGCACCGTCGGACAATGCGACAACCGCACAGTTTTCATAGCGATACTTTTCTAACAGCGGTACAGCCAACAATTGACCTGCCTGTGCGCGACTCTCAAAATACATATGCTTATTCTAACAGGTCTCAGGATCTGACGTCGAGTGCAATAGGATATGAAAAGTACGCGCGGTATAATAAAGGTATGTACTACTACGAGGTTGCCCCAAACCAGATCGTTCGGCCTGGCCAGGATGTGTTTACCTATAGTTCGGATAGCCTCGTCGCTATTGGCACCATTGTTACTATCCCCGTCGGCAAAAAAACGATGATTGGCGTGGTAATGAAAGCTGTTAAAAAGCCTTCGTACGCGACAAAACCGATTGCCTCGGTCATCGAACCCACCCCGCTTCCTGAGCCGCTACTTTCACTGGCTCAGTGGCTAGCAAGCTATTATGTCACTCCCCTAGCGCTCGTTTTACAGACGCTTCTCCCCCGTGGGCTACAAACTACACGGCGTACTCGTGAATCAGCGATTCATTCGTCTTTGCGTGACCGAACAAAAATTGTGTTCAATAAAGATCAGGCCCGTGCGGTCGCTACAATCACCGAAGGCGAACCAGGGACGTTCCTCCTACAGGGCATCACTGGATCGGGCAAGACTGAAATCTATATTGAAGCAGCTCGTCAATCAATAGCCCGCGGCAAATCCGTCATCATCTTGGTTCCTGAAATCGCGCTGACCTCACAAATTATTGCCGAATTCTCACATCATTTTGAAGACATCCTGGTCGTCCACTCGACCATGACCGAGGCTCAGCGCCATACAACGTGGAAAGAAGCGCTCAATGCCACGACTCCCCGTGTAGTCATCGGTGCCCGCTCTGCCCTATTCACCCCTCTGCATTCCATCGGTCTGATCGTTGTCGACGAATCGCATGAGCCCAGCTTTAAGCAAGAACAGGCGCCTCGTTATTCGGCTCTGCGCGCCGCGACCATGCTGGGCCGCTTCCACGATGCCAAAGTCGTTTTTGGCAGTGCCACACCATCGATCGCTGACCGCTACATGGCCGAGCACGCTGAGCGCCCCGTCATTACGCTCACCACATCGGCCCGGGCAACTGCCGTTGCTCCGACTGTGTCGATTATTGATATGACCAATCGCGCCAACTTTCAGGGCCATCGCTTTTTATCCAAACAACTCATTGCACAGATAGAAGCGACGCTTACCGAAGGTAAGCAGGCACTCATCTTTCATAACCGCCGCGGTAGCGCATCGACAACACTCTGTGAAAGCTGCGGATGGAGCGCTCAGTGCCCCCGCTGCTTCGTTCCACTTACTTTACACGCCGATCAGCACCTATTACGCTGCCACATCTGCAATCATCAAGAGAAAGCCCCCACTGCCTGCCCTGTCTGTGGGTCAGCCGACATCATCTATAAAGGGTTCGGCACAAAACTTATCGAAAGCGAACTGCACAAACTGTTTCCTAAAGCGACGATTGCCCGTTTTGATGCAGATAACGACGCCAAACAAACAGTGAATGCCCGCTACAATGAGCTATACGACGGCAGCATCGACATTGCTGTTGGCACCCAAGTTGTCGCCAAAGGCCTGGACCTACCGCATCTGCGCACTGTTGGCGTGATCCAAGCCGATAGCGGACTGGCCCTCCCAGATTTTAGTGCGACCGAACGCACCTTCCAATTGCTGGCACAGGTCGTGGGGCGCGTAGGACGCAACGAACATGCCACCCAAGTGATTGTGCAAAGTTACCAACCCGATCATCCAAGCGTCAAGTACGGCCTAGCCCAAGATTACGAGTCGTTCTATACCCAGGCCATCGCCGAGCGTCAAAAAGCAGTCTTCCCACCTTTTACTCACCTGCTAAAACTCACCTGTTCTTACAAGTCTGAGGCTGCTGCCATCCGTGGAGCCAAGACACTTGCCGACTCACTGCGCACGGCCGTCCACAAAGACGTCACTATCCTGGGCCCGACACCGGCCTTTTACGAACGCCAGCGCGACAGCTATCGTTGGCAGTTGATCCTTAAAAGCCCGCGTCGTGAATATCTGATTGACGCCCTGGTACATGTGCCCGCCTCGCATTGGCAATCCGAGCTTGACCCTACTAGCTTGCTGTAGCCACCCCTGGTATAATACGGGCAGTGAAAAAAGAAGATATCATTACATTGCCCAATCCTCATCTGCGGCAAAAATCAGCCAAAGTACACGTCGTGACCGACGAGACACTTAATGTGGTTGAAGATATGACGGCCGCGGCCCTCGACTGGGAAGATAGTCGCCCCCACGAAATTAGCGCTGCCCTAGCGGCTGTCCAAATCGATCGACTGGACCGCATCGTAATCGTCCGCAGCGACTTTGATGACAAAGCAGAACGCGGCTTTACTGCGCTTATCAACCCGCAAATCGTTAAATACGAAGGCAGCATCGTCGATGATTACGAAGGATGTCTGAGCGTCAGCAATATTTATGGCAAAGTCCCCCGCCACACCAAAATCCGTATCAAAGCCACCAATATTGACGGCGAAGAAGTTCGTTTTAAAGCCGAAGGCTTTTTAGCGCGAGTAATCCAGCACGAAATCGACCACACCAATGGTCTTTTATTCATTGATCATATCGCAGCTAACACCTCTGCCTTTTATACCCTCGACGAGAAAGGCGAGCTTCAACCTCTTGATTATCATGAGCACATCGAAAACAATCCTGTACTTTGGTAATGAACGCCTGGTCAGTGGCCTTAAGACCACCCAAGCGCCCATTCTGCGTGCGCTCATTGATGCGGGTTATACTATCGCCGCTGTCGTCTCGCACCACTCTGACGGTCAGTCGCGTAGCAATCGTACCTTAGAGGTCGCAGACATCGCCGCCGAACACGGTATCCCCGTCCTTACGCCAGATCGTCCACAGGATATCTCCGACCAGCTGGCATCGTATGGCGCCGATGCTGCCGTTTTGGTTGCCTACGGACGTATCATCCCGCAAAGTGTTATCGACCTCTTTCCTGGTGGCATTATTAATGTCCACCCATCACTTCTCCCAAAATATCGCGGACCAACCCCCATCGAATCAGCAATCCTAAATGGCGACACGCATACCGGCGTATCGATCATGCGGCTGACTGCTGGCATGGATGAAGGTCCCGTTTACGCCCAAAAAACAGTTGACCTACATGGCACCGAGACAAAATTTGATCTTTACGACACGCTTGTTCAAACCAGCGCTGATCTGCTGATTAGCACACTGCCCACCGTCCTTGATGGCCAGCTACGTGCGGCCGAGCAAGACTCATCCCAAGCGACCTACAGCAAGCTTTTTACTAAAGACGACGCACTCCTGCAGCCCAAAACAATGACAGCAGCGCAGGCAGAGCGCAAAGTCCGCGCCCACTTGTCGTTTCCAAAGACAAAATACACCGTCATAGGTCATGACATTATCATCACAAAAGCACATGTCACCAGCGAACAAAAAACACCACTCGACATTGTATGCCAGGACGGTGCCTTTCTGTCAGTTGACGAGTTGATCGCACCAAGCGGACGATTAATGAGTGGTGACGCCTTTTTGAACGGTTACGCTGCCGGCTGATCGCTGGCCAAAATCTTATCTTTACCGTCCATAATTTCTTTTTTCAGCTCGGCCAAAACGCTCGCAACAACATCACGATAATCAGGGCGATTCACTTCCAACCATTTGGTTGCAGTATACTCGGCGCGTAGTGCGGGATCGTTTACGTCCAGACCTGTTGCCTGCTGAATACGACTAAACGACTCTTCGTTGTGATAATTTGGGGCATTGGCGGTCAGCCACGCACTAATCACCTCGTCCTTGCGTTCAATAATCGATTCAAACTCTTCCAGTTGTTCGTCAGACATGCCGTCAGACAACTTCGTACCAACCCTCAGTTCAAGTTCGTCATAAATATGCTGCAAAAATGCCTTGCGCTCTTCGGCTGGCATATCCGCCAGGCCAACATCTGCTAAAAACTTATCGTCTAATTGAAACATGTCTGCTCCTTCCCGCTTGTTTTCTTTATTGTACTAGCTCAGCGTTCGCTTGACGAGTTCTCGCGTAAAGAATTCCAGTTTGTCGCCTTCTTCAACCGAAAGCTTCTTGCTGGTTTGTAGGCTCAAACCACACATTTCGCCTTCAAATACTTCCTTGGCTTCCTGCTGTTGGCGCTGTACGCTTGTCACTTCTGCTTCACCAACCAGTTCGCCGTCATGCATAACGCGTGCCAATAAACCAGTCGTTACCTTACCGCTAGTGACTTCACCGCCGGCAATCACGCTGTCTTTCATCGTACGGAATATTCCCTTAATGGTCAGCTTGCCGATTTCGGTTTCAACAACCTCTGGCGCAAGCATTGCTTCCATTGATGAACGCGCATCATCAAGTAGTTCATAAATCACCTTATACAAACGCACCTGCACCTTATCACGGGCGGCAAGTTGCTTAACCGCTGGCGGCAGGTCAACGTTAAACCCATAGATAATTGTCTTGGCGTCAGATGCCAAGCGAATGTCGTTTTCGGTAATATGACCAACACCGCTGCCGATGACGCGCAGCGTAATTTCGCCGCCCGTATCAATCAAACGAAGGCTATCGATCACCGAAGTAACCGATCCTTGCACGTCGGCCTTCACAATCACATTCAAATCTTGTGATTCGTGTTTTTGGGTAATCATCTTCAACATGTCGGCACTCGTAACGTTGGTGCTAGCGGCATTTTTCTCGTTTTCAATTTTCGCGACCATCACAGCATTACGGGCTTCTTTTTCGCTCTTTACGATCGTAAAGGTATCGCCAAACTGTGGCAGTTCTTTCAGCCCTGTCACCGTAACCGGTGTTGAGGGACCAGCTTCTTTTAATGTTTTGCCTGCAAAATCAAGTAGTGTCCTGACCTTGCCGTATGCCGTGCCGGCAACCAAATAATGTCCAGGGCGTAGCATCCCTTGTTCGACTAACAGCCCAACAACCGATCCTTTACCCACTTCCATGTGTGATTCAATCACCAATCCTTCAGCCGGTGTATCAATATCAGCTTTTAATTCTTCCAGATCAGCAACCAAAAGTACCATGTCGAGCAGTTTGTCGATACCATTGCCTGTTTTGGCACTGACTTCAACCATCACCGTATCTCCGCCCCATTCTTCAGGGTTCAATCCATGTTCGGTCGCCAGCTGCGTTTTCACCAGCTGCGCGTTGGCTGTTTCTTTGTCCATTTTATTAATCGCGACAACAATTTTTGCATTGGCGGTCTTGGCAAAACGAATAGCTTCGATCGTTTGCGGTTTGACGCCGTCATCTGCGGCAACAACAATAATCACGACATCTGTCAGCGTCGCACCATGCTGGCGAAGTGCCGCGAAGGCTTCGTGACCTGGTGTGTCCAAAAGTGTGATTGAACGGCCATTACGAATGGTCTGGTACGCGCTAATGTGCTGCGTAATACCTCCCGCTTCACCATCAACAACTTTTTGCCCCAAAATAGCGTCCAACAAACTGGTCTTACCGTGGTCAACGTGGCCCATTACAGCGACGATCGGTGGACGCGCCACCGCATCGTCGGAAAGTTCATGAACTTTGCGGTCGCTCAGTGTTGCGGCAACCTTACGCTCCAACTCGACGTCCAGGCCCAGCTCTTCGACAATAATCGACGCTGTTTCAAAATCGATACGTTGGTTAATAGTCGATACAATGCCGTTTTTAAACAGCTCACCAATCAGGTTGGTGACCGGCAGATTAAGCTTTTCGGCAAGTTCTCCGACGGTGATAGAGTCCGCAACAACGATAACTTTCTCGGCCATAATGAAGCTCCTTTCTGCCTGGTCCGTATTCCTACAGATTCGGTGTTAGTTTATTTTTTTGCTTTTGCTTTAGCGTTCAAACTGAGTGAGATCTTGCGGCTGTCTTTTTCAACATCCAACACGACAAACTCTTTGCGCTCGTTCAGGGTAAATACTTTTTCAGGGTCCTGATCGTCTGATGCACCCAGTTCGCTGACGTGAACCAATGCTTCAACTGCGGGGCTGATCTGGACAAATGCGCCAAATGGCGTAATGCGAGTCACAGTACCTTCAACGGTATCGCCAGGTTTAAACTGATCAACTTCACTCATCCAAGGATCTTCAGAAAGCTGCTTGATACTCAGGCTTAGGCGGTCTTTGTCGATAGCAATAATCTTAGCATCGATAGTTTGGCCAACTTTTACGTAGTCGCTTGGGTTATTAACACGTTCCCAACTAATTTCGCTAATGTGTACCAGACCTTCGATGCCTTCAACGTTAACGAACACGCCAAAGTCGACAACACCAGTCACGACACCCTTCACACTGTCACCAATGGTCAGTTTTTCAAAGCGTGCAGACAGACCGTCTTTGATTGCTTCTTTCTCACTGAAAATCAATTTGTTTGCTTTGCGGTCACAGTCCAAAATACGAACCTTCAGTGTCTGACCGATCAATACGTTCAAACGTTGCAAAATTTCATCTTTGTCGCTTGAACCAACACGTGGGTAGTGTTCAGCAGACAACTGTGACACAGGCAAGAACCCGCGGACACCGTCGAATTCAACCAACAGTCCACCGCGGTTTGCATCGTATGGTGATACTTCGATAATCTCGCCGCTCTCCATGCGTGCCTGAACTTCGTCCCAACCGCGGTCTTTAGCGGCTTTACGCAGTGATAATAGTGCGTAACCGTTGTCCAGTTCGGCATCGACAACACTCGCAGTGACTTCGTCACCGATGTTCAATGCGCGTGAATAGCCAACTTCACGACGAGGCACCAGGCCAATACCTTGTGCACCCAAATCAATTAATACTTCGTGTTTGCGGATTGATAGAACGGTTCCAACTGTTACTTCACCTTGCGCTAGTTGCCGAACGCTGTCGTCAGCGGCAGCTAGTAAATCGTCCATTGTTACCAGGGCTTTTGTTGCCATAAGTCTAGTAGACTCCTTCATTAGTTAATATTTCTTGGAGCGCATGATAAGACACGCAACCTCCCAGATTGTTTATTATTGTACCTCAGATAGACAGATAAGTCAAAGAGAGCGAGCGAGGCTGCGGCGAGACGCAACATAGGCGCTCGAACTGGCAGCCAGCAGTGCCAAGGCGGTCATTGTCAGAAGCGCTGATTCAGGACCAGTTGCGGGCAGCTGTGACGGCGACGTGCCGGCTGATTGCGTGTTGGTGCTTGGTTTCGTCGTGGTTGGTGTCGTGACAGCAACTTCCTTGGCCTTGTTGCTAGCCTCAGCGGCCGCACGCGCCAGTTCTGCTTGCTGCTTGGCTAGATCATCTGCCGCGGCGATCGCTTGATCACGCCGTGCCGTCTCGCCGCGCTGGACGACAATATAAATAATGGCAACTGTCACCAGTGCCAATACGACGCCCACGATAATAAATCCCAGCATTGTCCCACCCTGATTTGTTCGTTTGAATATATTCATTTCACACCTCAGGTTTACTAAAGCTTACTATACGTCTTCGATACACTTTACGCAAATACGCGTTAGAGCCACTGCCGTCACCACTATGAAATGGTACTATTAAACGCACAGATCTGCAGCCAAGGGTGGCACGAGGCGGGGCAACACCCAAAAATTGTTTATGTAATCATAAAAATTTTTAGGGGTGGACCGAGTGACAGGACCCTGAAGCCCTAAGTAAAACATACTATCTACCTTCTGCCCCCTCGTGCTACACTTGAAATATGTTAGTGACGGTCGACACGGGTGGGACAAAGACGCTGGTTGCCAGCTTCTCTGAAGATGGCAAACTTGGGACGCAGATCAAATTTGCGACGCCAAAAACCACTGCCGAATACGTCAAACTCTTAACTGAAACGTTGATCAAAGAATACGGCGACAAAGAAGTTGAAGCACTGGTGATTGCCATCCCTGGCATCATCAAAAACGGCGTTGCCGTCTGGTGCAACAACCTAAAATGGACGAATTTTGACGTCAAAGCAGCTTTTAAGGGCGTCCTTGGTAATACACCGATACTTGTCGAAAACGACGCCAACCTGGCAGGCTTGGCCGAAGCACGCAGCCTACACTCAACTCCCCCATTCGTCCTATATGTAACAGTTAGTACTGGTGTTGGAACAGGCATCATCACCAACGGCCAAATTGACCCTTCGCTTCGCTGGGGCCAGGGCGGTTTAGCCATCCTGGAATACGATGGCGTCCTCAGGCAATGGGAAAGTTTCGCATCGGGTAAAGCAATTGCCAAGGTGTACCACAAACTCGGCCGCGACATTCACAACAAGCGCACCTGGTATCAGATCGCCGATCGTATCAGCCGGGGATTATTGGCGCTCATCCCCTCGATGCAGCCCAACACGATCATTATCGGTGGCAGCATGGGTGTCTATTTTGATCAGTACGGAGAAGCGCTCAGCAATATCCTAAGAGAAAAACTGCCCTCGCATATCCCCCTCCCGAAGATAGTCCAAGCCAAACACCCTGAACAAGCCGTTATTTATGGATGTTACTACTATGCCCTCGACAATCTCGCTGATTCCCCAGCTTAAAAAAGCCTACCCGCAGTTTATCTTTTTACCCGGCCCTGATTATCTGTGGTCGCCAACTGATCATACCGTATATTTTGGCCCCGGTAACGCCCATCACTTCTTATTACACGAACTATCTCACGGACTGCTTGGTCACGCCGATTATGACCGCGACGTCGAACTGATTGCCATGGAACGTGCCGCCTGGGACAAAGCCAGCGAAATCGCTGCCCTCTACGGCCTGACTATTGATGAAGATACCGTCGAAACAACGCTTGATTCATATCGCGACTGGTTGCACGCACGCAGCAGCTGCCCGGCTTGTAATGCCACGGGGTTACAGATCAAAAAGCGCGTCTATAGCTGTCCTGCCTGTCATCACACGTGGCGCGTCAACGAAGCCCGTGTCTGTGGCTTGCGGCGTCAGTCGCTGTAATCCATATAAAAATACGCCCCTAGGGGCGTATTTTTATTGTTACCTAGTATTTAGGCTTCAGTTTTTGCAACTGTCTTCTTGCGACGACTAATGCGGCCACCTTTAGCACCTGCAACACGTGCAAGCTCTGGGTTAGCGGCAAATCCACCGGTGTGTCCCATTTGGCCACCCTTACGACCGATCTCGGCGTAAAAGTTTGGGTTCTTTGCTAGGTTTTTCTGTGCGGCCAATTTGCCGCCAGCTTTTGTTCCTGCCATATTATTTCTCCTCTTCCACCGTAAACCGGCGAATTAAAAAGGATTTCCACTGGTATATAACCGTGAAAACCCTCATTTACCTCACACATGGTATGTGTATACCTTGTATATTAGCATAGCATAGGCTTTTTGTCAATATGTACATAAGCACTTTTTTATTGTTATGCTACCGTTGCATATATCTACTGGGTGCGATATCATTGTTTAGCACCTGTTTGAATCCAAATTTATGATTCATACACCAAAAAAACGACCCTATCTGCGAGATGGGTCGTTTTTTTATTACCTGCAATCTTAAAACAGGTCTTTTGTATATTCAACCCGTTGTTCGACAAATGTCCCACCGTCGACGAAACCTTTGTCGCTAGCGACCATACCGACTTCGATATCAAAACTGGTAAATATCTTGGGATGCTGCGCCAGAGCCTCTTCACGGCTCATCCAGACGTTACGGCCGCCTTCGAACCGCTCGATCAACTCACCTCTTGGTTTGGTACAATGAACGACAAAAAACAGCTTGTCTTCCAGTTGTTCGCCGGTTTCCTGCTGATATACCAGTTCATGGTATACACCGGCCACTCGATGATCCGCTAACAGATTGGTTTCTTCCATTAATTCGCGCTCTGCTGTTTGCGTAATCGTCTCGCCCCAGCGAATCTTGCCCGTTGGGCAGCCATAAAAGCCGTAGAACGGCTGTTTCAGACGTTCTTGCAGGATATATTGCTTTTTACCTGCCCGCGTTCGCTCAATCACCAAAATGACAGCAGACTTCGGCTGACGTTCGACGGTATTACTGTCCGTATCCAGTTTATTAGCGTATTCCTTGCCGCGTGGGCTTAACGAATAGGTGCCGCGCGATACCTTTTCGACCAGTTGCAGCTCAACCAGCTTTTGCAGGTGAAAATTAAAGTGATCACTGCTCATACCGGTGATTTTTTGCAGCTTTGCAAACCCAACACTTGGGTGAAACAACAGCTCGCGCAGGATGACCATCTGCGCATCGTGAATATTAATCTCTAAACTCATACTAACTCCTTGGATTATACACCTATTACCTCTATCACCTCCAAGGGTACGCTACGGCCACGCACAAAAAAAGTAAAGTCGACTTTAGCTTTATGCGCTATCAGCTTGTATATAATCAAGTCTACGAACTAAAGAATGATTGCGTATTATACACAACGTAAGTCTGGTTCTTGAGTGCATCAATTCCGTCGCCATCTTGGCCTGAATACCTCAAAAGCTTATCTTGTGCATTGCTATTGAACTGCTTACGCCGTCTCGAAGATCTCCTTACGCCTGCATCATAATCTGTATCGTAAAGATGGACCACTACGTAACGTTCTTTTCCATTAGACAGCCAGTCTGTCACCTTTTGCCAGATATATTTATCCGTTTCACCGATTGAAGTTCCGAAAAGCACGATGATGTCACTAGAGTCTATAAGCTCGGCCAATGCCTCCATCCTACCGTCATTCATTGAACTAATTAGTTCCGGTTTTATTAGGTCATCCTTCTCAGCGCCTGTGAGGCCCCGAGAGATTTGCGTCTCATCGCTGACCCCAAGGGTCAAATCATCAGTTAAATCTCCGTGTATATGCATAGGCCGCGTAATTGAAATGTCATACCTCTTCAAGCCGTTCTCGCTATTATTTAGAATAGTCTCAAGGCTATTAGTATAATTTAGGCTTAAAAAGCGATATGACTTACCGCCCGACAGTTGCGCTAAAATCTTACCGGATTGACCATCCTTTAGTTCGGCAAAGTACCCGGCACTATTTAACTTTACGGTACCGAAGATATCTAATGCGTTTTGTTGTCCTTCGAGGTAATTCCCGAGATCGTCCATTAACTCTGATAACTCGTCATGAAACTTAACAGACTCACCTTTCCTGTCATCGACGTCTAACTTATCAATATAATCGGTATAAACACCCAGCGACAGCTCAAAATCAGCCCAACTCTCAGGGCTTTCGTGGATAGCCTTATATATCCTATTCTCAGGGTGTATCCTCTTTGATTTAATATGCTCATAGAAATCCCTGTAGGAGGTCTTAAGTCCTAGAGATAAATCTAGTCCATTACCGACAATAAACGTTACGTTAGCCATTCTTGAATTATAGCAGATAACACTTCTGGGTCGTAAGTCGGCTACATATGAGTAGTAAAGTTTCTTCCAAAGAAAAAGACCACCCTGTTCGGATGGTCTTTTTATAATTCGGCACCGTGCTAGTTTCCCACTTGTGGCAGTATAATCGCCGCTGCTGAGCTTGACTTCTGTGTTCGGAATGAGAACAGGTATTTCCCCAGCGCCATGGGCACCGAAGTAAGGTTTGAGACGCTTTCAGGCCGATATATCAATCGCCGAGTGGTTCTCTAAACCTTGCTTCGATGTCCAAAACTAATTGGACACGGTTATTTGAACGTAAGTTTTTTAAAAACTGACAAACTGATCGCTAAATGATTAGCATCAATTACTAGTTAAGTCTACCTTATCACCTCTGTTAATGCAAGCATTAGCGGTTGGTGAAAAGGACATAAAAAGGCGATGGGACTATTAGTACGCTTTAGCTACATGCATTACTGCACTTCTACCTTGCGCCTATCAAACAGATATTCTTTCTGTGTCCTCATAGGGAAATCTTATCTTGAAGTTAGTTTCGTGCTTAATATGCTTTCAGCACTTATCTATTCCAAACGTAGCTACTCGACAATGCAGCAGGTGGCCACAATCGATACACCAGAGGTTTGTCCGCCCCGGTCCTCTCGTACTAGGGGTAGATCTCCTCAAATTTCCTATCGTCCGTACCGGATATAAACCGAACTGTCTCACGACGTTCTGAACCCAGCTCGCGTACCACTTTAATCGGCGAACAGCCGAACCCTTGGAAGGTGCTCCCCCTCCAGGATGTGATGAGCCGACATCGAGGTGCCAAACAGCGCCGTCTATGTGAACTATTGGGCGCTATAAGCCTGTTATCCCCAGGGTAACTTTTATCCGTTTTCGCTTTCGATCCCACATTCATGTATATAAATATACGTAAAGCGGTTCACTTGCTCCGACTTTCGTCTCTGCTTGGGATGTACCCCTCACAGTCAAGCTGGCTTGTGCGCATACACTATCACTACGATTTCCATCCGTTGCTAGCCAACCTTTGAACGCCTCCGCTACTCTTTAGGAGGCAACCGCCCCAGTTA
>ERZ724509.757-NODE-757-length-13177-cov-24.869913_pt1 | contig 13177 bp, 27 predicted proteins | sample MGYA00376042_ERZ724509 | MGnify/ENA primary metagenome ERZ724509 (study PRJEB28724, sample SAMN07190887) | wastewater metagenome | isolation source: effluent of sewage treatment plant in Hong Hong | place: USA: Christiansburg, Virginia | collected 2016-03-01 ...
TTATGGCTACAGTAGTTTTATTAAAGGAAAATGAATTAAGCAAAGGCACATTACTTGGTGGCAACATTGATATTGACCTTTGGATTCCGTGCGTTGTTGATGCTCAAAGAACAAAGGTTGAGGAAACTTTAGGCGAAACACTATACAATAAGATTTGCACTGATTTTGAGAATGATGATTTAACAGGATTATATGAAACGCTGTATGAAGATTATATAAAGCCCTTTTTGATTCATCAAGCAACAGTAGAATACTTATTGGTCGGAGCGTATAAAGTCAACAATAATGGTATCTTTAAATCGCAACCAGAAAACACGGTAACAGTTGAAAAAGCAGAGGTTGACTATTTAGTAAAAAACCAACGATTGAAAGCTGATATGTATCAAGGTAGATTGGAGCGATGGCTTGCTTTAAATCCATTGCCAGAATACAATATCGAAGTAAATGAGATTGTTCCTCCAATTAGAAAAAATTCATTGTTTAACCGATGGTATATTCCAGATTAGAATGAAAAAAGTAGATAAAAGAACATTGGCAAACGAACTTAAATTAAAGTTATTTTTAAAAAATGAAAACAGTAAACTTCAATCACAAAAGAGCGACAACATTCGACGAGGTTCTAATACAGATAAAGACGAATAATGTAGCTGAAAATCTTACTGGCGCAACGATATTGATGCAATTGCGAAAAGAAGAAAAAGGCAAGGTTATTTATACTTTTTTGACTACAATTACTGATGCGGTTAATGGTTGGTTTAAAATCGATGAACAATTAATTGACGTACCTAGTTGTATTTACAAATATGATATTCAAATCGAGTTTGCTAACGGTACTTATGCGGGACAAACTCAAACATGGATTAGTGGTTCGTTTGCAATTGATTCTATAATTTCAGAAGCGGTATGAGTGTAGATATTACAATACAAGAAACGGTTAATGAGGTTGATATTACAGTTAATCAAAATGTAATAACGGTTAATGTTACGCGTACAACTGGGGGTGGCGGAGTTGAGTCTATTAATGGAGAAACAGGTGTTGTGGTGTTGACTACTGATAACGTTAATGAAGGTTTAATTAATTTATATTTTACAGCAGCAAGAGTTAGAGCGACTGTTTTAACTGGAATATCTTTTGTTTCAGGAATAGCGATAACGGCAACAGATACAATATTATCGGCTTTTGGTAAATTACAAAAACAAATATCTTCACTGGGAGCTGTAGCATTCTCAAACGACTATAATGATTTAGATAATAAACCTACTATTCCAAGTCCTCAAAACCTAACCCAAGTATTAACACAAGGCGATATATCGACATGGCTCGAACAAATACCAACCGATACGTTTGTTACGTTGGCGGTTGGTAGAAGATTAACCGAAAACTATTACGATACTTCAGTAGTTGGAACGGGCGGTTTGTTTTTGGATAAGACCGTTCTATTTCCCGCCGATTCAACTATAACATTTCAAGCCGGATTTGTAGAAGGCAACCCAACACCGTCGCCAGTTACATTATTACCATACCTGTTCACAACGGATGCGTTTGTATTCTATAACGGTGCTTTAATAATAGAACTTACTATACAACCTACGAGTGTTTGCGTATTGAAGTACGGCGGTTTAGAAAGTAGCACAGGTGTGCAAATATGGTTTTTGACTGTTCTTAATAATACCGGAACAGGAACGGTTACAAGTGTTACGGGCGATTTGGTTGACAATACCGACCCGTTAAATCCAGTTGTAGAAACCCCAAACCTTGCCCAAGTACTAGCAATCGATAATAAAACGAATGATATTCCGATTGTATCGAATAATGGTAAGGGAATAGTTGATATTAATGATGATTATACCTCAGTAGGCTATGATACTCAAACATTTGCTATGACGGATACTGAGGTTCAGTTATATTCTGAAGTCCCTGTAGCTTTTGATTCTACGGTTAGTACTGATTTTAACACGCCTGTATTAAGTCACAACGGTGAAGAAATAGCAACACAACCTTGGGTTACATCGCAAGGCTACGGAACAGGAACGGTTACAAGTGTTATTGGCGATTTGGTTGATAATACAGACCCTTTAAATCCTGTTGTTAATGTTCCGACACTACAAGAAATTACAGACAACGAGGGAGGTGCGTCGGAAACAACTGGAAGCATTCAAGTTTTAGCTTTGATAGCGACAAATGGAGTTCAAGGATCGGAAGTAGGAGCGATTGATGGTAACGACAGTGTTATTTTAAGACCTCAAGGGCTTTCTGTTGATTTTCAAAGAGGAGCAAATCAAGGACAATTAAACGCAAACGGTATTGATGATAATTATTCGTGGGAACTTCCAAATCAAAGCGGAACTATTGCAATGCAATCGGATTTAGATTTTACACGAAGATTAATTACAAAAGGCACTGGAAGCGTAACAGGAACTGTTTCGGAAACAATACTTACCACTTTAACAATTCCAGCAAATACTTTAGATTCAAGTTGTTTTATTTGGACAACAATGGATTTTTTCAAAACCAATAGCGGTGCTGTTACGGCGAGACTGTACGTAAATAATGCCAACACACTGACTGGAGCAACACTATTAGGTTATTCTACAACAGGAAGCAATAGAAACGTAAGTTTTAACAGAAAATTTTTAGTAACGGGCACTTCTTTGGATTTGCTTACAGCCAACACGGCATCCACTCAAGTAACTAATGAATTTATAGAGAATTTGTATGGAGCGAGTACCGTTTTGACAATCAATCCGTCTGCTGATATTTTTTTGATATACACAACTCAAAATGATGCTACTGGTACTGTGGCTACAAATAAAATGGCAACGGTTCAAAAAATGAAATTATAATTTAAAACCTTTAGAAGATGAAACTACTAAATTCAATACTATCCGACTTAAAAAGTTGGAAACAGATTAAAATAAACAGATGGCATTTACACGCTCCAATAGCTTTTGTAATTGGATTAGCGTTAATGTTTTTCATGTTTGAAATGCTAATTGATACAGGAACATTCTTTTCTATTTTTGCACCGTCGTTTCTTGGATTTGCTGGGTTGTGGTTGTTTGAACTAGCACAGCAAGGTAATAGAATAATTGGCGAAAAAGAACGCTTTGAAAGCAATAAGGATTTGTTTTTAGGCTGGGCGTTTTTGGTGTTTGGTGTTTTAGCAATGTTTTTATATTTTTGATTTATGGCAACCCCTAAATTTGAAGAGATTGTAAAACCGATTTTAGCAATAATGATTGTATTGCTAACCTTTACTTATTTCTTTACGATGTTTATTATGACGGGTCAAGCAGACCCACAAGCCATAATTGCAATAGTCGCTATGTCAGCGGGCGCAACGGGATATTATTTCGGAGCAAGTTCTGGGTCGGCTAGAAAAGATAGTACTATTCAACAAATGGCTCAAAATACAAGTAGTAATCAATAAATTATAATTATATGAAATTAAATGTACTAGGCTTATTGTTAGCCGCTGCAATTGTAACGTTAATCAACACGGATAACGTGCTGATTACGAACCTAAACCTTTCTGATGGCGCAATGTCAGCCTTGAAATTGGTAGCTTATTTAGCGTCTATCGCTATTACTTGGTATAATGGAAATGAAATTTATCAAAAAACTAAAAACCAAGAGTAATGCAAAAATTCACATTAAGAGGCGCAGAAGATAACAGCGCAGAAGTACAAGAAGTACTTGAAGATTTCGTTTACTGTTTGGGTCAAGCTGGCGCAATGGTAAAAACTGAAAACACTCAAGGCGAACCTATCGAACCAGCGAAAGAATATATCGAAGATGCAGAGCCGTTTTTTCCAAACGAGGAACAAGCGAAATGCATCAAAGATATTGAAGTAATGTTAGATAGTGCTGGATTGGATATTTACGGTAAAATAGGACTTCCTAAACCACGCAAATAAGAATGAACAAATACAATTACATACTATCAGGTTTGCCTATTTTAATAGTTTTAAATTGGGTAGTATGTTTATTGTTTTTTAAAAATGAACCATTTTATACCGAACACTATTTTAAGTTAGAATTAATTGATACAGCAGTAACCGCTTTCGCTTTAATTCATGCTTTATTTAATTTCGAGCATTACTCAAAAATATCTAAAAATTGCGTTCGTGCTATAATTGCAATTGTTTTACTTACCTTTATATATCCGTATATTAACCAAGATTTTTATTATTTCCTATATTTTTTCATTATTGTACAAACCGTATTATTATCCATAAACGCCAATTTAAATGAGTACACAAGAAAGTGAAAGACTAGACCGTATCGAGCAACATTTACGCAATTTAAAGGCAAATGATGAAAAGCAAGGTGATTTACTTATTAGTATTCAAAACGCTTTAATAGGTAGCCATTTAAACGGCAATAAAGGATTGGTTAATCTAGTTGGTGAACTGGATTTAAGATTAAAAACAGTCGAACAAAAACAAGCATTAGCCGATGAAAAATTAAGCACAATTAAATGGACTAGCCGAACTATTGGCGGTGCAATTGTAGCTTTTTTTCTTTGGTTTTTTACTAATAAACATAACTGATAATATTATGAGCAAATTACACTACCTAATCGAAACCCATCCATTTTTTTCAGCATTCTTTTTTTGCGTGTTGGTAATTGGATTTTTATATGTATGTTACGCTGATAAATGTAAACTTTAAGATATGATATTCATAAGTGCGGGACACAACCCAAAAGGGATAAAAACAGATTCAGGAGCAGTAGGTAACGGCTACAAAGAAGCAGATTTGGCAGTAGAGTTTAGAAACTTAGTTACTACAAAACTTGATGCTTTAAAAGCTAAGTACGTTACTGATAATGATGACGAAAGATTGGCGCAGTATTTAGAACGAATTAAAACTGGAAATGCAAGTGTAGTATTAGAGTTTCATTTCGATGCTTCGGACAAACCAACGGCAACGGGTACAACCTCAATAGTTGGAAGTGATGCTGATAGGTTCGATAATGCTTTTGCTAAAGAATTGGTAAATGCTGTTTCAGTAGTTCTTGGAATTAAAAATAGAGGTGTTATAAATGAAAGCGATTCGCACAGAGGTCGTTTAGGTTTAATGCGTGAAAGCGGGATAGTGTCTTTACTAGAATTGTGCTTTATATCAAACAAAAGTGATTTAGAAGCCTATCACAAGAATAAACAAATATTAGCTAGTCAAATCGCTTTAATATGCGTTAAATACGATGCAATGATATGAACCTATTCCCCGCTGGCAACTTCAAACAAAAACATTTAACAGCTTCGATTAGAAAAACGGTAAAGGTTACTAGATTTGAGTTTGTTAAGCGTGGGCGTGAGTATGTAAGAGTTGAAAAAGTAATTAATAAATGGTACGGTAAAGCACCAACCGAACCCGATATATCGTAACCTTTGGGAGAATGTTTACGATTATTAAACCGCTGAAACCTACTTGGCGGTTTTTTTGTATTATTTAGTTTGGTTCTTAATAGATTAATTTATAATATTTGCAAAGTTCATTGATGCTTTTTGATTATTGTTTGGACGGGAGTTCGATTCTCCCCGACTCCACAAATTGAAGCCGTGTATAGTTTCGATGGTTTGGTTAGCCGATATATAAATAACCGTTATTGGGGTCGACTGGTTTTGACAGCAACTAAAGACGAAAGAAGAGAACTACAAATTTAAACGGCAAAGTAATTAGCCTTAACAATGCACCGCTTAGAGCAGTAGCATAGTTACGTCAGAAGTACGAAAACTTTAAAACCCGAACTATCACAGTTACGGGTTTTTTTATTCCCAAACATAGCAATTATATGAAAATAGTTTTGTAGGTTTGCAAAGTAAATTAGGTGAGATAATCTCATCATCTTTGTAACTTAATTTAATTCGCCCTGACCGGTATTTGTTAAGTTTAAAAAACATCAACCCACTTCTAACCGAGTGGGTTTTGTAATTTATATTGTTTCTAAACTGAAAAGTATATACATTTGCTATTCGCTACAATAAGATATTTGCCTCCTTTGTTTGTAGCGGACATTGGAGGCTTTTTTTAATTTAAAAATTTAGAGATTATGGAAACATTGGTAACTCACGAAATCGAGAGAAAAAAAGACGGTTCAAGAATTGTAAGAAACTTTTTCTTTAATTCTGACAAAACAAATTATTTAGTAAAAGCGCAATCTTACTTTACAAAAGACGAAAAAAAGCAAGCTAAATTAAGTTGAAAACAAAATCAAAAATCTTTAATCAACTAACAACCCCAATCGAAAGCCTCGATGTAAACAGTCGGGGTTTTTCGGTTTTAAAATTATAGAGGATTATGAAACCATTAGGTAGGCTTAGAAATTTAAAGGGACTTTCATGGAAGCGAGATTTTAGGATAAGGCAAAACGGTAAAAAAATAGGTAATTGGTGGGAAGATTGGACTACACCGATAAGCAACAAATCTGCGAGAAGAAAATTAAAACTATCGTTAAAAAATGAAACCAAATGAAACGAGAAACCATCCTAACAATCCTACTTGCTATTGCTGTATTGTTGTTATTAAAAGAGTGCAATAGTAACGGAAAAGATATAACTTTCAAAACCAAAGAAGTCAAAGGCTCGTTCAGAATTGATACCATTACCGTTCATGATACAATTAAACTACCAAAGATTGAATATCGAAACGGCAAGCCTATTTATAAAACCGTAATTGATTCAATTGATTATGCTATTATATCGAAAGCCACAAAATTAGTAGATAGTTTTAAAGTAGCTAACGATTCGCTAAAAGAGAAAATGTTCATATCTAGGTCAACGCCAATGAATTTTAAAAAGACTTTTGAAGACACGGCAGTCAAAATAAATATTTTTGGAAAGCATAGCGGTGAACTTTACGGCATCGGAATGGATTACACAATCAAACCGCAAACAGTTAAAGCATCTTTAAAACAATACTTGCTATTAGGCGGTGTAAATATGCGATATAACGGACAATTTAATAAAAGTGGTATTGATGCACAACTCGATTATATTAGTCCAAATAAAACACGCTATTCAATCGGTAAGGATTTGATTTGTAAAGATTGTTTTACCGTAGGTATTGGTAAAAAGATTTTTGAAATTAATAGGGCTAAATGATATATGGGTGGATTTTAAAGTAATAACTAGAAAAACCTTAAACTCAAAAAAAATCCGAAGCAACACTATTTCAACAACCGACCGTAACAAGTCGGTTTTTATTTGGAATAAATATAAATAACTATGTTTTGCGAAAATAATAACTGTCTTATGCTGTACGTACGGAAATATATTTATCTTTGTACGGTAATCAAATAACAAATAGAAATTATGAAAAGTCAAATATTCACAACCGCTTGGAAATTGTTTAGAAATTATCAAATTACTTTTTCTCAAGCACTAGTTGAGGCTTGGAAAAGCGTAAAACGTGAAGCGTTAAAATTAGAATTCGCTTCTATTAAATCAAATGAGATTTCTTATCGTCAAAGATTAGTAGACAAATATAATTCTTTAAAAGAAACTATTTATATTCCAAAAACTTATTTTATAGATTTAAATGCTCAACATAATTTTCTTATTAAGAATTACGAAAACTGGATGAAATAAAATGAGTAAACAAATCAAAAACAAACGCTACGAATGTCGATATTCTCAACAAAACATCGATGCTCACGGTTCTGAAACAAATCTTAGAAAAGCTATTTTAGCCGTTCGAGATTTAAACAAAGAAGCATTAACGGAATTATTAAAAAAATAGGAGTATGAAAGCAACGTCAGAAATTAGAGAAGAAATAGCTTGGCTTGGAAGATTAATCCAAGTAGTAGATATTGAAAATTTGCAAATAGTATCTTTTTTTAAAAAAGACTTTGAAACAAAAAAAATTACTGAAAACATTCAATACACCATTTATATAGATGGGAAAAAAATAAATGAACTTTTTCCTGATTTAAAAACTGTCCTAGCTTTTTCAGCTTCGGCTTTATCAGGTAACGCCAACAGTGCTTTTTCTTACGGGTTTATTAAAATGGTATCGCCATGACCACCACCAACCTACACCCAACCCCGTCGCCACTAGAGCAAGAAACGGGAGCAATTATAAGAGCATTACAGAATAGATTGATTAATGATAACCCTTTGAATTATGAAAGTAACACAACTACCAACGCAATCAGTCAATCATTATTTCAAACTATTCAACAAATCACAGTTGGATAAAATAATGAGTAAACCTGATAATTTTAACGCTGAACTAAAACGAGAACAAATAATTAACCGTGCAATTGATTTTAGCAATAACCCATTGCCGAATTATTTACGTTTTAAAAATTAGAAAAAATGAACGGCAATAGTGCCAAACAACTGTTATAAATCATTTTTTTATGAACATAGATAAAAATGATATTGTAATTGCTAATGACAAAATAGTACAATATTTAGGAAAAGAAATGGAAAACGGTGCCTAACGCTAACTTGTATGAGTAGTAGCCGATAGATAAAATTTCGAGTAAAGCCGTAACGCTGCCACGGCTATTACTTATACAAATTGTTGGCAGCAGTTAATTTTAAAACTATGTATAATTTCTCATTTATTGACTTCGGTCTAAAAGATTTCATTCGCACAGATGATGGCGAAGTATTAACAGAACAATTTGGCTCTTATGATGAAGCTGATAATTTCATTGCCGATGGCGGTCTTGATGAGTACGGATGGACTAATCAAGGTACACGTAAATGGTGTTGGGAAGCAGAGGATGGCGAGGATGTTCCTTAATTGCTGCCAACGTCCTGCTACTACAATCAGTAGCGTGCCGAGTTGCCAAATTATCGGAGTTTGCCCTAACAATGCAAGCAAAAAAAAATAATAACCAAAGCCAAAATAAAGCTATTGATTGTAGTAGCTGTTAGTGGCATACCACGTAAAATAATAAATTATTATGAGAAAATATGTATTGAGACATTGGAGAGGTAACGGACAAGTAATACCTGACTTGATGAAAGATTTTTATCAAGATTACCCTAAACACAGAAATATACGTCCTTATAAATTATCAGAATGCATTTGTAGTGTTTTGTCTGAAAAAGAATATTTGAAATTTGTATTAGAAAGATACGGAGTTGAAGAGCATAATAAATCTGTTAAAAAATACTGTATGGGTGATTTTAATTTAATTAAAGAAACGCCCAAAGTATCTACTCCAATTGACGGTTGCCACTAACGTTGATTCTTTGTGCAGTATGGGATTAAATAAGCCCAATTTTCTAATTAAAAACTAATAATAACTGATATGCCCGAAACTTTAATTAAACACCCAAAGCCCATATTGCTCAAAGAAATTGTTAGCGGTTGTTCTTCTCGCAAAGTAATACTTCATTTATGTGCAGATTTGGGAAGCGATAGTTTGTTTTATCAATTATCTGACGAATACGAAGTAATAATGATAGGCGAAGAAATAGGAGTTGAAAATTATCATCCTCCTAAAAATGTTCACGGAATAATTGCTAATCCTGTATGCACTGAATTTTCTACTGCAAAATGTTTTAATCACGTAGGAGATATTGAAAAAGGAATGTTTCTTGTAAATCACTGCTTAAGGATTATCAAAGAAGCGCAGCCGAAATGGTGGGTAATTGAAAACCCATTTAATGGTAGATTAAAAGAAATTTTAGGAAAACCAAAGTATGTTTATCAGCCGTGGGAATATGGAAGCCCTTGGACTAAAAAAACGGCTTTGTGGGGAGAGTTTGAAAGTCCAAAACCGATTTATAAAAATTGGGAAGATGTGCCAAAGAATAAAAAACTATACATACGTCCTGGAAGATTAAAACCTGGACTTGTATATTTTCATAAATCAGCGGTTGATTTAATACCCGAAATGCAATGGGCAAAAGAATCAATAAAATGCGATGCTGATATTCGCTCGATGTGTAGCCGTGGTTTTGCACAGGAGTTCTTTAAGAATAACCGCTAACGTTATTCGGCTTTGTGCAGGTGGGGATTTGGAACACGAAAGTTTCAATTCAGCACAAAAGCCGATTAAGATTATTGCTGTTGAATTTAGCAATTCAGCCCCACCTGCACAAAGCCGATGTTACCTGCCGTTTTTTTTTGGGTTGGTTCGTCAAATAATTAGTTCACAATTAAATTAAAAAATAATGAGTTTAGATGTTTATTTAACACGCAAAAAATGGATTAGCTACGATGCTGGTAAAACATTAACAGAAGAAGAAGAAACTGTTTATGATGCAAATATTACTCACAACTTGGGCACAATGGCAGATAAAGCAGGTATTTATGAAGCACTATGGCGACCACATAGATTGAAAGAAAACTATAACATACCTGAAAATGACCATAATGCAGAATATACTTTTGAGGAAGCAAATACAACTTTTGCAAAAGATATTATTCCAATAATAGAAAAAGGATTAAGTGATTTAAAAGCAAGACCCGAATACTTTGAAAGTTTCAATTCGGAAAATGGTTGGGGTTTATACAAACACTTTGTTCCTTTTGTCGAAAAGTATTTAGAAGCCTGTAAAGATTATCCTGATGCTATTGTTAAGGTGTCTCGCTAAAATGGCAGGTAACGTCCTGCATCTTGTGGTCAGTTGCGGAAAATTGAACACCGACCATACAAAAATAGACTAAACTTTAAATTAAAAACTAAAATGGAAAAACAAACCCAAACACCGCAATTGCCACAAAATGCTGTTAGCAGTTCGGTTATTGATTTTACACCAAATAATTTATCTCACATTTTTAAAAACATAAATCACAAACCTTGCAATACAATTGGTTACGATTTTGCGTGGGATATTATGCAAAACCAAAAATTTATTGGCGAATTATTTTATTCATCTGACGATAGAGAATGGTGGTTTATTAAAGATAATTTTCCCCATCAAAGAAAATCATATCGAATTAATTTTCCAATAAAACAAACTTCATTTTTTATTGAAGTTTTCAAAACAATTAATGTCGATTTGCAGTTAGTTGTTTAACTGACTGCTAACGTTTACAGCTTTGTCTAGTGCCGAAAATTCAAGACTAATCATAAAAGTACAAACTAATTTTTAAATTAAAAACCGATGAATAAAAACACAAAACCAAGTAAGGCATTAGTCAAAACCGATGTTAGCAGTAGCTTTTTTGTTCCGAAAAACGCTCAAGAGTGGTTAAAAAACGGAGAAAAAGGAATAAGTAGTAAAGTAATTTTTGGAGCTATAACGGGGTTATGGCTAGATAATTACGACTGGACTCCTGCCGACCCAAGTGATTTTAATAGATGTTATAAGTTGATAAAACAAGTTCCTGAATGGAGACAGGAATTGTATAAAGTTTCTTTGATTTCTAAAGAATGGAAAAATGTTGTAGATAATTGGGATAAACTTTCTGAAATGCTAGAAAATAGAGATAAAGAGATGTATTCGTTTATGAAAACGCTAGGTTGTTAAAGTTACTGCTAACGTTTTCGGGCTTGGCGAAGTGGCTGAACCCGAAGCTAAATAGAATTACTAAACTTAAAAATTAAAAACGAATGATTGATAGAATAACTGAACAGCCATTTTGCCAAACGAGTGTTGGCAGTAGTTTTTTTGATGTTAGGAAAATTTTACTAACTATTTAATATTTAAAGTGGTCAAATTCGACCACTTTAGGAAAACTTTACTAAAAATAATTAATTATGAGATGCATAACACCTTTAAACAGTAATTTAGATATTTGTGAAGAAGTTATTTCTTTATTAGCAGAGAAAAAATACAAACCAGATTTTGTTATTACTACTTATGTTGAAGAAAAGCAAACAAAGCACATAACATTTAATATTACAGAAAATAATATAGACACTGATGATTTTAATTTATGGTTAGATATTGACGTATATCAAGCCGAATTATTAGCTAAAAAAATATTGCGCTTAGTTGAAGATAGAAAAGAATTTATGTCTAAAATATTAGATGATGAAAAACTGTAAAAACTGTAATTTGTTTTTTAAATTTTCAAACTTTTATAGTTACAAAAAAAAAGGTAATATTTATTTTGAAAGTGTTTGTAAAAAATGCAAGTTGATTAAAACAAATTCGGATAGAAATAAAAGAAACGCAAAAGCAATACAAGATGGTTATACTTCTATTCACGACAAAAGATTGAAAACAAGTTCGGAATATAAGGAATATTATAAAAAAAAGGTATTGCCTGATACTATAATTAGATGCGATAAAAGAAGAAAAAAAGCAATAGAATTATGCTCTGATTATTATATTCGATTATTAATAAGAAAAGACAAATCAATGAAAGGTTTAAAAATTCCAAAAGATTTAATAGAATTGTATCGTAGTAATTTGTTATTAAAAAGAGAATTATGCAAGAAAGATTAGACTTATTAATTGACAAAAAATTCAATTATAAGGATAAAATTATCACTATAACTAAATGGAAAAGAGTAGGAACTACTTATGTTGTTTTTTCAGATAAGCAAACTTATAATTTCTTTGAAAATGAAATAGATTTATTTATTGATAATTTAATTCCTGTAAGAGTAAAACTCAAAGAAGGAGTTTTAGAAAAAAGACAATTAGAAATAAAAAATGTATCAATACAAGTAAAAAAAGACGAACTCAACCCTAATAAAATGGAAGAAAACGAAAAAAATATTGTACCAATACAAGAAAATGATTTGAGTGTAATTCTTTTAGATACTATTCAAAAAGTACAAAAAGACAAAACTTACATTAATCAAGCTAATGCAATTTGCAATGTAGTTTCTCAAATGATTAACATTAAAAAACTCGAATTGCAATTGGCACGCAATGTTCGGTAAAATTACTGCCAACGTTTGGCTGACAGACGTAGTCGCGGCTTGGCGACCGAGAATTTTCCATTACCGCAAACGAAAATAGGAAAAAAAAGCGAACAACTTACCGAAAAATAGCGATTGCGTTTGTCAGCTGTTATGTTTGGCCAAAATATTTATTCCAATTACTTTCTTATGAAAACAGCACACACAACAAACCGAATAATTTCTTTGGAACGTTTTTTTTCTCAAAATTCTCCACAAAGAAATTCTCCATATAAACTTTTCAAATTTCGATAATACTTCAGCAAATATTTATCAAATAAATTCAAAACAAATATTATTGGAAACTACTTTCGTACTGCTGCGCTCAACATTGGTCAGACATAAC
>ERZ724509.758-NODE-758-length-13142-cov-17.836708_pt1 | contig 13142 bp, 15 predicted proteins | sample MGYA00376042_ERZ724509 | MGnify/ENA primary metagenome ERZ724509 (study PRJEB28724, sample SAMN07190887) | wastewater metagenome | isolation source: effluent of sewage treatment plant in Hong Hong | place: USA: Christiansburg, Virginia | collected 2016-03-01 ...
CGGGAGGTGCAGCCGTGACCATGTTGGCCGCGCCCGAGGAACACAGGAATTTCAAAGACTACGCCATGGCCTGCCAGCCTTCGCTGAAGGAGGCGTGGGCGGCTTGCAAATCCATCGGCTGGTACCCTGAGTTTCAGACTGCAAAGCAGTGGTTTGACTGGTGCTGGGCGCAGCCAGAAGCCGAGTCGATTCACCAGGCATTTCAATGACCGACCACGAACTTGCAAAGCAGGGCGACGACGCCCGCCAGGTGCTCGACAACCCCGCGTTTCAATCAGCCCTTGAGCAGTTGCACGCACTGGCGCACAAGGCATTCAAGGCCACCGACTTGCGCGATGCCGAGGGCCTGAAGCTGGCCCGTCAATTCGCAGCAGTGACGGACGATTTTGAGCAGATACTGAAACGCATGGTGGAAGGCGGAAAGTTCGCCAGCCTGAACCTGAACAAGCACAGAAACGAGAACGCAGCGCAAAGGATGCTGCGCACGGTTATCCGGTAGTCACCTACCTTTTCGCGACCGCAGAGATGCGCCGCAGCCGCCCTTGGTGACAAAGGGGGCGGTTTTGATTTGATTGGAACACCCAATGGACGGACAAGCCGATACGGCCCCGGTTACTGCGGATGACGTGGCCGCATTCCTTCTCGACAACCCGGACGGGACCGATGAACAAGAGGAAGTAAAGCCAACCGCTGATGCCCCCGAAGGCGAAGAGCCAGAGGACAACGCAGACGCGGAAACCGACGACGAGAGCCCGGATGACGAAGACGGCGACGACGCCGAAGACAAGCCCGATCCGACAAGTTCCCGCAAATTCAAAGTCACCATCAAGGGCGATGACGGTGCGGACCTCGAACAAGAGGTTGACGAAAAAGAACTCATTGCAGGCTACACGCGGCATTCCGATTACACGCGGAAGACGCAGCAGCTTGCACAGCGAGAAGAGCAGGCCACAGAGGTTGTGCGCGCCAAAGTAACGGCAGCGCAGAACCACTACATCCAACAAGCGCAGCAGGCACAAGCGCTCGTAGCTCAGCTCGCTGGGATGAAGTCTCCCGAGGAAATGCAGCACCTGGCGGTAACAGATCCTGCGGCTTACGTCGCAGAGCAGGCCCGCGCACAGCAGATTCAGCACGTCATTGGCGGGCTGCAGAACCGCTGGCAACAGGAGCAATTTCAGCGACAGCAACAGCAACAAGAGGAACTCCAAAAGAGCTTTTCTCGGTGCTGGGGTGTGCTGGGGCAGAAGGGTATCGACAAGCCCAAGCTGCAGCACATTTTTGAAACCGTCGCCAAGGATTACGGCATAGGGACTGAGCGTTTCTCAACGCTCAATGACCCGGCTGTAGTGCTGGTGATGCGGGACGCTGTGGCTTATCGGGAGCTGCAAAGGAAAACCGCTGAAGTGAAGAAAAAGGCCAGCACTGCGCCGCGCCTTCCACAACAGCAAAGCGTGCCCCGCAACGAAACGCGTGAAAAGCGCGTGACCGAGCGGCTACGGACGGGCAGGGGTTCGCGTGACGACCTTGCCTCATTCATCGCACAAAACAATCTGTAAAGAGGCTCCAAAATGGCAGCAGCAGCAAGTACCTATACCCGCTATACGGCGGCAACCAACGTCCGTGAAGACCTGGCCGATTTCATCTCGCGCCAAGACCCGGAATCGACCCCCATCATCTCCAGTGCAGGCCGCGCCAAAGCGTCGCAGACGCTGCACGAGTGGAGCCGCGATGGTTTGCGCGCCCCCAACGCGGACAACGCCGCAATTGACGGCGATGACGCCACCGTGTCCACCAAGACGCCGCCAAACCGCATTGGCAACTACTGCCAAATCTTCCAGGACACGGTGTCGATTTCGGGCCGTGCAGAAGTCGTGGACAAGGCTGGCAAGAAGTCTGAAATGGCCTACCAAAAGGCCAAGATGTACAAGGAGCTGCAACGCGACATGGAGAAGATGGTTGTCTCCAACAACGTCGCGGTGCTGGGTTCCGGGTCTGTTGCTGCCAAAGCAACCGGCCTTGGCCCGCTGATCTACACCAACACCAGCCACGGCGCTGGTGGGTCTACGGTGGCGCATACGTCTGGTGTCGCAACGGTTGCGCCTACCCCTGGCACTCCGCGCGCACTGACCGATGTGTTTTACAAGGCCGCAGTGCAGGCGACGTACATTGCTGCTGGCAAGGTGCCGAAGTCGGTGTATTTCTCACCAGCGCACAAGGTGGTTGCATCGGCGTTCACCGGCATTGCGGCCAATCGCTTCGAGGTCAAGGGCACCAGCCAGGGCTCTATCATCGGCGGCGCTGACGTGTACGTGTCGGATTTTGGTGCGCTGACCCATGTACCGCACTACATGATGGCCGGTGGCACCAACGTGTACGGCCTTGACCTCTCCGAGATCAAGATCGCCTACCTTCGCCCATTCCAGAGCACCAAGCTTGGCAGGTCTGGCGACTACGAGCGCGAGCAGATCCTGGTCGATGCCACGCTGCGCCTTGAAGCTGAAAAAGCCTGCTTCAAGATTGCCGACCTCTCTGGCGGCTAAGCACTCCAACGTCAACACAAGGCCCCTTCGGGGGCCTTTTTCATTGGAGAAAGCGAATGGAGTTTGGACATTTCCAAATTGACGAGGGCGTGAACCCAGATACTGGAGTTCGCACCATCTACCGCTTTGAAGGCGACCAGGTGGTTGTTGAAAAGCAGTACGACGCCACGCACTACCTTCAACGCGCCGCCGAAATGCGCGCCAGGAACGATGGCAAGCGATGGGGCGAAGGCCGCGAGGTGGGCGTTATTCCTCCTTGGGCGATGCGCGATATTGCCCCTATCAAAGACGACAAAGAGCGCGAGAAGGCCATGCGTACCTTTTTCCGCGAGAACCCAGCATTCCTCGCATACGACGCATTTATCAAATGAACTACGGCGAATTAAAAGAAGCGGTTTCAGCGTATACGCACCGCACCGACTTGGCGCCAATGTTCCCTACATTCCTCGCTAACGCAGAGCAGCGCATTTACTTCGGCGAACTGAACTCGCCCAAGCTGCGCATTGCAGCCATGCGGGCGATTGCTACCTTGGCAAATGGAACGCAGCCAGCGGGATATCTAGAGGCCATCAAAGTCACGCAAGGAAGCAATCCACAGCTTGAATTGTCGTATCGCCCGCTTTCGTCAATGCCTTGTGAGTTCCAAGCCTACACCTGGGACGGAACCACAATGGTTTTGTCTAGAAACCAAGGGTTCCCAGTTGATCTGACCTATTACAAGCGGTTCGATACTCCGGTTCTTGACGCAGATACCAATTGGCTGATGACGAATGCGCCTAACGTTTACCTGTCCTCAATGACGGTTGAATATGCGCGCTGGGCTAGAGATGATGCTCTGGGCGTTCGGGTGGCGTCTGATTATTCAAGCGCTATCAACTCACTGAAGAGCCAAGACACTGCCGCCCGCATCAGCGGATCACCGCTCAGAATGAAGAGGCGCAAATGACCATCGAATCTGCAAGCTATATCAGCCAACTCGCTGCGACAAACCCGGCTTCTGGCGATCCGAAATCAGAAGGCGACGATCATGTCAGGCTGATTAAGACGGTACTAAAAACCCAGTTCCCAAACTTCGGCACTGCGGCAATGAATGCCACGGTCGCAGAGTTGAACTACTCGGTAGGCGTAACGAGCGCGATTCAAGCGCAGCTTGACGCACTAACCGCCTCCAAATCCTCAAAGGCCGGGGAAACCTACACCGGATCGCATGACTTCACCGGAGCTGCTGTTACGGTGGCTACGCAAACCGTTGGCGATGCCACGACAAAACCCGCTTCTACGGCGTTTGTATCGGCCTCCATCATTGCGACGGCACTGCCTGGTCAAACTGGTAACGCAGGGCGCTACATCACCACGGATGGCACAAATGCCAGTTGGCAATCCATCACTGGGCCGATCAGCGTTATTTCTACCGACACCACGGCGGTATCTGGAACGACCTACGTTCTCACGGCATCGCTTGTGCTGACGCTTCCAGCCTCTCCAGTTTCCGGGGATTGGGTAGCGGTTCAAAACAGCAGCGGCACGGCCACGGCAACCATTCTACGAAATGGCAAAAACATCATGAGCACGGCGGATAACATCACGGTGGACGTTGATTCGCCCGGTTTCCGGCTCGTTTATACCGACGCCACGCGCGGCTGGCTTCTGGTTTAAGGAATATCAATGAATCTTAGCCAATTCCTATCTTCTGGCGGCGGGAAGCTGCGTTATCAGGAATTCACATCGACTGGTCCCTTTACGCCATCGTCGCGCCTCATTGCAAATGGTGGGCAGTGCTTCGTAACGGCTTTAGCTGGTGCTGGCTCTGGCGGTGCGGCACGTATAGCAAGCCAGACAAATCTGTCCCAAGCCTGTGGGGGCGACGCTGGGCAGCTTGTTGAGGGCATGGTTACAGTGTCCGGGGCTACTACTGTAACGATTGGCGCGGGGGGCGCTTCAGTTGCGACTACCGGGACAGCAATTTTTAATACCAATGGCAATGATGGAGCAGATACTACATTCGGCGCCCTGTTAACAGCCAAAGGCGGTAAAGGTGGGTTGGCATTTGATAGTTCAGTAACGCATTCCGCTCGCGGCGGCGATGGTGTAGGGAGCCAAGGGCAATATGTTACTGATGTCACTACGACGCTCAGCGCGCGCGGGGGGGCTGGAAAGAATGGCAAGGGCGGCGGTGGGGGTGGAACGGCTACCTATGGTGTAAGCCACATGACAGCTACGGACGGCGGCGGAGCCGGGGCAGTGGCTACGTCTGGAAACGTATCCGCTAGCAATGCCACAGCGAATTCAGGAGCAGGCGGCGGCGGTGTAACGCTGGGGCTCGCGGCTGCATCTTCACAAACCGTCACCAGCGGCGCAGGCGGCTCCGGGTGGCTTCGTGTGGTTTGGTTTGAATAAGGACGCCGATAAATGGCAATCGTTCAGATTTCAGACGCAGGGCAGGGCATAAATGACGATTGTCAAAATATCTGATGTAGGCAAAGGTCTGAATGCAGACCTGACGCCAGAAGAGCTGCAAATGGGCGTCTGGAGCGATGCGCAGAATATGCGATTCTCCAATGGTTACGCGCAGCGGTTCAATGGCCTTGCCCCAATCTTTGCAGCTCCGGTAGTTGAACCTTACTACATCACAGCATTCCAGAAGCCGAACAAAAGGCTGTGGATTCACGCCGGCACTGAAAGAGTATTCTCTGATGACGAATCGGTGCGGACGGAAATCACCCGCCTCGCTGAAATCACGATCAGCACGCTGACGCATGTAACGACGACTGCGACGCTCAAGACGACAGCAGCGCACGGACTGACTACCGGCAACAGCGTGACGGTCTACGGGGCCTATCCTCTTGCCTACAGCGGCACGTTTGTCATCACCGTGACGGCGCCGGACACGTTCACATTCACTATGGCGAGCGATCCTGGGGCAAACGCCTCTGTGCTTGGGCACCTCACCGGGCCAGCAGCAGCGACTGCCAACTTCACCGGAACGCGTGACGATCGGTGGACAGGTGGTGTTCTGGCCGGGATTCAGGTTCTGAACAACGGGGTAGATGTCCCGCAATACTGGACGGGAGACGCGAACAAGCTGCGAACCCTGCCAGGATGGAATGCAGGATGGACGGCGGCTTCTCTGCGCCCATGGAAAAACTACCTGATCGCGCTCGACATTACAAAGTCAGGCGTTCGCAATCCACACATGATTAAGTGGAGCGTGGCGGCGGTTCCTGGTTCTCTCCCAGATTCATGGGATGAAACCGATGTCACTCGGGACGCGGGCGAGCTTCCTGTTTCTGACACTGCTGATTTGCTCGTGGATGCCCTTCCCATGGGTGACGTGCTCATTATCTACAAAGAGCGTTCCATGTACGCGCTGCGCTTCATTGGCGCGCCGTACATCTTCCAACTGCAGAGAATACCTGGTGATTCTGGCATGCTGTTCAGGGGGTGCGCAGTGAGTACCCCTCTCGGCCATGTTGTCCTCACAGCGGGAGATGTGGTGCTGAACAACGGCCAGGGCGCTGAGTCGATTGCAGACGGGCAGATTCGGGATTACATCTTTCGCAACCTCGATTCCAGCAACTACAAAAAAGCCTTCGTAACGTCTAATCCGCAGAAAAACGAGGCTTTGATCTGCTTCCCCTTCGTGGGTTCTACGAATTGCGATAAGGCTGCGGTGTGGAATTGGAAAGAGAAAACCTGGGGTTTGCGCGATCTGAGCAATGTCACCTACGGGGCTACGGGGCAGATTGCCGCTACTTCGTTCACTACCTGGGCCGGAGATTCTGAATCCTGGGACTTGGACACGTCAACATGGAATGAGGACCCGTACTCACCCAACCAGGCTCGATTGCTCCTCACGCAAACCAACAGAATCGCCGGGTTTGACATTTCTGCTGGAGACGATGGAGTCACCGGGTTAACGGGGAGCCTGACGCGAACGGGAGTTTCTCTGGACAACGCACAAGCCATGAAGATGGTTCGCGGGGTTTACCCGAGGGTCGATGCGCCTACTGGGTCTGTGATGACCGTTGAAGTGGGTTCATCCATGACGCCTGATTCCCCGGCAGTATGGAGCGCGCCAGCATCTTTTGTAGTTGGCCAGGACATTAAAGCCGACACTTTTGCTAATGGGCGCTTTCTGTCGTTTCGTTTCGCCTGCTCAAAACCGTGGCGCATGCGAGCCTTTGACATTGACGTTGACTATGCGGGGCTGTACTGATGTATATCCCTTCTCACAGCGCAGACGCAGAGTTTCAGGAAGTCGCGCGGGCTATGTCACAGCCGCAACCCTTCATGCTTCTGGCAACAAGCTACGCAGCGCCTAGCAAGCCGCAGGACGGAATGATTGTCAAAGCAGACGGAACGCATTGGGACCCCGGATCTGGGGCGGGGTTTTACGGTTACTCGGGCAGCGCCTGGGTTCTTTTGGGGTAAAGATATGGCAACTGATTTTATGAACATGGCGGCCAATGCTCAGTACGGCGCCGATTATCAAACGCCTGACTGGGTTCGGCAGAATTTCGGCCTGGGGTTCTCGTCGTATGACCCTTCCTATGTAAACAACTTTTTCGCCAATAACCCTCAGTACGCGCAGGACTTCCAGAACATCACTTCAGGCGGCCAATCTGCGTACAGCACAGACAGCTCGACGCTGCTCAAGACGCCATTTGCGAATATGTCGCAGGATGCGCAAGGCTACTATTCGCAAAACCCGAATGCGCAGCTAGCGGCTGAAGGGTTCGGGATGGACCCGACCCTCGCGTACATGAATTACACGCAAGGTCCTGGATCTATTGGGATCAAAGACCCAAAAAACACAAATTCGACAAGCTACATGCGGGATAACCGCTGGACGCCAAACGGAATTCAGGGGAACAACAATTCAGCCATGTATGCCGCGATGCCTTTCGGTGGCGGTGGTGGAGTAAGCGGGGCGAACACCTACAGCACCCGCCCCCTTCAGGTTGATGCGCAGGGCAACCCGATCGGTGGCGGCCAGGGGCAAAGCGGAGTAGCGGCCAGCTTCAACCAAGGCGTGAGTGGCAACAACGGCGTCAGTAACAGTGCTGCGAACTGGAACAACATCGGGACAGGCTCCGGTGGCGGCTCCTACGGCGGCAGTTCTGGCGGCGGATCCATGTCGTCAAACTTCGCCATGAACCCCTATCTCCAGCAGATGGGCGACATGATGGCCGGAACAATGACGAACAACTGGCAGCGCCAGGTGCAACCGCAAATTGCGTCTGGTGCTATGGCCGCTGGTGGGTATGGAGGTTCGCGCCAGGGCGTAGTAGAGGCCAACTCTGCCAACGACCTGAACAACGGCATTGGTTCTGCTCTGGCGAGCCTGTACGGCAATGGATACAACACAGGGTTGCAGTATGACCTGGGCCTGAAAAACAACCAGCTGGGTTACGCGAACCTTGATCGGAACATCAGCAACGACAACAACAACTGGCAGTTGCAGGGGGCGAATTTCGGCTTGGGCATCTATGACCGATTGCAGCAAGGAAACCAGCTCGGCGTGAACGCTGGCACGAACATGCAAAACACACCGCAAAACTACTGGAACAACTTCAGCAACGGCGCGAACAGCATCGGCCAGGGGTACGGAACATCCACTGGCACGCAGAACATGCCGGGTAGCCCGGTAATGGGCGCACTCGGCGGAGCGCAGCTGGGGAGTCAGGTGGCCAATTGGTGGGGGAGCAACAACGGCGGCACTAACAACGGCACAGATTGGATGTACAACAGCAATCGCGGCATGGGCGACTGATGCAGGCCATTCAAACTACAACGCGCGAAAAGGTGCACCGCCTGGAAGATGCGCTTCGCAGCGTGCCACAAGTGGACTGCCCGATACGGCACCACTTCTCACCAGGAATCTACGCGCGCGAGATCACGATTCCCAAAGGTACGGTGCTAGTCGGGGCAATCCACAAGTGCGAAAGCCTCGTGGTGCTCTCTGCTGGCCGTCTGCGCCTTGTTGTTGACGGTGGGACGGTGGAAATATCCGCCCCACACACGATGACCTGCAAGCCAGGCGCCAAGAACGCCGCCCTTGCGCTTGAGGATTCAGTGTGGACCAACTTCTTCGCTACCGAAGAAACCGACACCGACAAGCTCGTGGGAATACTCACGGAATCGAAAGCTTCTGACTTGATCGGCGGCGCAACCAATCAACAACTTGCAGCCCCCAAGGCCGCAGAAATCACAGAGGCATAAAGCATGGCATTCGGACTATCTTCGGGCGCAATGAGCTTGATCGGCGGCGGGCTGGGGCTTTTGGCTGGCGGCGACAGCCAGCAATCACAAACCGCCAGCAAAGAGCCTTGGAAAGATGCGGCTCCGTGGCTGCGCGAGAACCTGCGCACTGGCCAGGGCCTGCAAAACTACTACCAGCAAAACCCATTCAATCCACAGCAGCAAACGGCCTACCAGAACACCTTTGGCGACCTTGACGCTTTCAGGAACCAAATGGCGCCTGGGCTGATGGGCTTTGCCAACAAACTGATGGGCGGCAGCTACCAGCGCGGCGGCTCGACGGCAGGGGCCAATGGGGGCGCATCCATGGGCGGCCTGCTGGGTGGCGGCCAGCAAGGCGGTCAGCAAGCCCCGCAATCCATGCAAGGCGGGCTGTTTCAAGTGCCGCAAGGCCAGAGCTACGGGAAGATCGATTGGGCCGCTCAAAACCCGTTCACCAATGGCTCGATTGATCCCGCTGCTGCGGCGCCAGATGCAAAGACGGTGCAAGAGCTTGTGGCGGCTGAACTCGAGCGCCAGAAGCGCGAACAGGCGAGCTTGAGCGGCGAACAGTACGGGGGGTTCTGATGGCTGGGTTACTCGACTTTTTACAAACGCCTGAGAGCCGGATGGGTATCGGCTTGCTCGCTGCGGCGGGGCCACGGGCTGACGGCGCAGGCTTTGGGCAGAGGTTCAATGAAGCCATGGGAATGCAGGATGCCTACGGGCAAAACCAGATGCGCAGCCAGTTGCTGAAATCGCAGATTGATGAGAACACCTCGCAAGCTGCTTATCGCAAGGCGCAAGCAGACAAGGAGCAAGCCGCGCAGGCGCAGCTCCAACGGATGCAGGAAGCCTTGCCGGGCCTATTTGGGCAAGGCACGCCGGGTGCTCCGGGTGCGCAGGGCGGCAGTGCGGGCACGTTTGACGTGCAGCGGGCCATTCAGCTAGGCATGCCGCCGGACTTGATCGCGAAGTACTCCGGCCTGCAGAACCTGAATCGCTCAGAAGTGGCTCGCACGATTGAGACTAAAGACGCGCAGGGCCGGCCCGTCACGATGCAGTTCGATAAGTATGGCCAGCCAGTGGGCCAAGGCATGGAGCAGTGGAAAGCGCCAATGATGGTTAACCAGGGCGACCGCACCACAGCCATCGACCCGGCTACGCTTCAAGCGCGCGGCAGCTTTGGCATCAACATGAGCCAGTCAGAACGCGACGCGTCGTCGCGCGGGTGGGCAGGAGTGGCTAATGCGCGGGATCGGCTGGCCTTTGATAAATCAAAGCCTGCCGAAGCAGAGAAACCAACATGGGATGCGGTGACGGGTAGTTGGGTGTACCGCCCATCCGCCGATGCGCCAACCGGGCGGGCCGTGCCAATTGCCGGCTATACCAAGCCACTGAACGACATTCAAGCAAAAGCGCAGTTGTTCGGTACGCGAATGAAGGAAGCCGATTCCATCTTGCAGAACCTCGCGGCAGCAGGAAAAGAATTCACCACGCCGGGGGCTAACACCCCGCTGATTGGCCCAGCAGTCAATCTGGTCGATTCGGAAAAAGGCCAGCAATTGCGCCAGGCGCAGCGCGACTTCTTGAATGCTGTACTGCGCCGGGAATCCGGCGCGGTGATCGCGGACACGGAGTTTGCCAGCGGTGCGCAGCAGTATTTCCCGCAACCCGGGGACGGCCCTGCGGTCATCTCTCAGAAGGCGCGCAACCGCGCCCTGGCTACGCATGCCATTCTGTCGGAGGTGCCAAGCACGGCGGCCCCGCTGCAGCCCTCCCAGCAAGGCCAGGCGCCAAAGGTGCCGATGAAGGGGCAAACCGTGAACGGCTACAAGTTCAAGGGCGGTGACCCCGCAGATCAAAACAACTGGGAGAAGATGTAATGGCCGGCCCCTGGGAGCAGTACCAGCCCGCGCCCGCCCAGGATGGGCCGTGGACGGCCTACACAGCCAAGACAAAAGAGCCATCGTACAGCCCGACAGATGGCATGAGCACCTTCGACAAGCTAGCAGCAGGGGCCGGGAAAGCCATGGTAGATACAGCCCGAGGTGCTGGGCAGTGGCTGGGCTTGACGGATCGCGCGGACGTTGCAGAGTCTCGCCGGATGGATGGGCCTTTGATGAGCACGGGGGCCGGCAAGATTGGCAACTTCGTTGGCAATGCGGCCATGATGGCGCCTGCTTCTTTGATTCCTGGTGCAGCAAGTATCCCCGGCGCGGCCATGATAGGCACTGCGATGGGCGCAGCGCAGCCGTCGGTTAGTACGGGAGAGACGTTTGCCAATATGGCGCTTGGGGGCGCAGGCGGGGCAGCAGGGCAATTTGCCGCGAACAAAATAGGCGCGCTCGCTACAAAATCCCTTTCCAACAAGAACGCGGCCTTCGCTTCGCAGCAAGCCGCTGACGCGCAGAAGTTCGCAGCAGCACAGGCAGGAAGAGATGCGGGCTACGTCATCCCTCCTGCCGATATGCAGCCCGGAATGCTGACAGAGGCACTCTCTGGGTTGTCTGGAAAGATTAAGACCGCTCAAGTCGCCAGCCAGCGCAACCAGGCAGTAACCGACACACTGGCGCGAAAAGCGGTGGGCCTGAACCAGGGAGACGAGCTCACGAACGACGTTTTGCAAGGTATCCGCAACCAGGCTGCGCAAGCCTATGCGCCTGTGAAAAACGCCGGAACCGTCACGGCTGACAAGCAATTCATGCAGGGGTTGGACGCTATCGCTGGGACGTACCAAGGAGCTAGCCAATCATTCCCCGGATTGAAAAACAATGCGGTCGAAGACATGGTGAATTCGCTTCGTCAGAATACATTTGACGCCGGGAGCGCGGTGGACGCCACCAAAGTGCTTCGCGAAATGGCGGACAAAGCCTACAGGTCAGGCGACACAGGGCTAGGCAAAGCAGCAAAGCAGGCGTCTGGAGAGATTGAGTCAATGCTAGAGCGCCACCTTACTGCGCAAGGCGATACCCAGGCTTTGAGAGCGTTTCAAGATGCGCGAAAACTGATTGCCAAGACGTATAGCGTACAGAAGGCGCTAAATGCCGAGACTGGAGCTGTAGCCGCTCCAAAGCTCGCCGCCGATCTTGCAAAAGGGCGTCCGCTTTCCGGCGAACTCAAAACCATTGCACAGATGGGGCAGGCTTTCCCGAAAGCCACGCAGGCGCTGAAAGAGGCGCCTAAAGCCACTTCTCCGCTTGATTGGGTCATGGCAATGGGTACCGGGGCAGCAACTCAAAACCCGTTGATGCTGGCGACCCTTGGGGCGCGGCCTGCTGCGCGCAGTCTTCTGTTGTCTCAACCCATGCAGAGGATGGCGATGCAGCCCAATGTGATGCGCCCTGGTATGGCCGGATTACTCAGCCAAGAACCAACTCGAATGCTCGGAGGACCGTTAGGTAGCGCGGGGCTTTTGTCTGCCTATGGGAGTCAGTAGGAAGCGCTTAAACGCGCCTTCTGGAAGCCATCGCTTCACCGCAAGACGGACAGGCAAGCAAACCAGCCCTAAAAGAATCAGCCCTAGCACTGGCCGAAAAATCACAGCTAACACCCACATGCCCGCTCCTAGCGGGCTTTTTTTTGCCCGTCACCAATTATCAACCAACCACTGAAAGACTTCAATGGCCCTGCAAATTACCGAATTCACCGAACAGGTCGTCAACAACGGGCGAATGTTCCCTGTTGCCGTTGTCCCCGCCGTAGCCACGCAAAGCATGGCCGTGACCGCTGGATCAACCACCAGCGCCGCGTTCAACAGCGCGACCCGCCTTGTCCGCATCACTGCCGACGAACTGTGCCGCGTGGAGTTCGGAACGGCTCCCGTGGCCGGGGCGACTGCGATGCAATTGCAACCTGGGGCTGTGGAGTATTTCGGCCTTCCTGCGACCGGCTACAAGCTGGCCGTGATTGCGGTTTAAGCCATGTTCGGGCTACTTCTTGGCTGTATGGGCTGGCTGCGCAAAAGGGCTGGCAGTGGTTCGCCCTCGCCTCGCTATTTGTTGCAAGAAAACGGCGACAAACTTTTGGCAGAAAACGGCGACTTTTTGATTTTGGAGCGTTGATATGGCAGACAAGAAAATTTCAGAATTGGTTTCTCTGGCTGGGGTTGATCTATCAGACGCGGATCTGTTCCCGGTGGTAGACGTAAGCGCAGGGGAAACGAAATCGATTAGCCTGTCCAGTCTTAAAACGGTGTTTCTGGCTGCTGCTAACAACATCGGAACCGCAGGAACCGCAGGATTTGGAGTGGGCATTTGCCCTGCAGTTCCTGCAGGCTACACCCCATTGGCTGGCTGCACCGACAGGGCCAGCGCCAACTACGGCAACTACCAGTACACCGATGGCAGCATCATGGTGTGG
>ERZ724509.761-NODE-761-length-13105-cov-6.047510_pt1 | contig 13105 bp, 8 predicted proteins | sample MGYA00376042_ERZ724509 | MGnify/ENA primary metagenome ERZ724509 (study PRJEB28724, sample SAMN07190887) | wastewater metagenome | isolation source: effluent of sewage treatment plant in Hong Hong | place: USA: Christiansburg, Virginia | collected 2016-03-01 ...
GAAACCATTGGCAAGCCTGCCGCCATTTCAATTCCTTTAATTAATTCTTTGGCAGTTTTATTGAACGAAGCCTCATCTTCCTTGCCTTCAACACTATAATCAGGAATAGAACAGATGCCTTTTTCGAAGAGTTTATCCATCGTCTTGCCACATTCCCAATAGGTTTCGCCCCCGCAAAACTGATTAAAGAGGGTTTTTCGTATAATATTTTTGATTGGAAATTGGTGCTTTAATGCAAATTTTAGGAAAGAAACACTTATATTTGTGATCTTGCTCCAAGCCATCGTGCGGAAGAGAAACCGCATGTGTTTCAATTCTTTCGTTGTTTTTGAAGCAAAAGCAATAGCGGTGTCGCTAAAATTAATAGTGTGTAAGGTTTTCATCTAAGTTAATAGAACGGAAAACAGTCTTATTTTGTTAACCTGGTGATAAAAGCGTAGAATATGAAAGTAGAATTAAACGTAAATCCGATTGAATCTTGGGCAAAGACAAATCACAAGCCTTTGATCATCGCCGGCCCATGTAGCGCCGAAACACCTGAGCAGTTATTATCAACAGCTAAACTTTTAAAGGATTTAGGAAAAGTTGATGTATTACGTGCTGGTATATGGAAACCAAGAACTAGACCGAACGCTTTTGAAGGATCAGGAGAAGAAGGCTTAAAGTGGTTGGCTGAAGTAAAAAAAGAATTAGGTATCCAAATTGGTACTGAAGTTGCAAACCCAGAACACATTGAACTAGCCTTGAAATATGGCGTTGACGTTCTTTGGATTGGTGCGCGTACAACTGTTAGCCCGTTTGCTATTCAAGAAATGGCAGATGCAATGGCAGGTGTTAAAGACAAAGCCGTATTAATTAAAAACCCAACACACCCTGAGCTTGGCTTATGGATTGGTGCTTTCGAACGTTTTTACCGTGCAGGTGTTCGTGATTTAGCTGCTATCCACCGTGGTTTTTCTACGATTGATAAATCAAAATTCCGTAACGTACCAACGTGGTCTATTCCGATTGAATTAAAACGCATCGCTCCACAAATTCCAATCATCTGTGACCCGAGTCACATCGGTGGTACAAGAGCATTAATTTTTGAAATTTCTCAAAAAGCAATGGATCTTGGTTTTGATGGTTTGATGATTGAATCACACATCGACCCAGACAAAGCATGGTCTGATGCAGATCAACAAGTAACTCCGGCTCGTTTGGGCGAAATCTTAAACGATCTTAAAATTCGTACAGAGTCTACTACAAATGTTGACTTCAACGATCACTTAGAAGACTTACGTGAGAAAATTGACAACATTGACCGTGAATTAGTGGAAACACTTGCTACACGTATGGCTGTTGTTGAGAAAATCGGCGAATACAAAAGAGATAACAACGTTACGACACTTCAAGTGAAACGTTGGGATGATATTATGAAAAACCGTTCTGACTTAGCGAAGAAATTAGGTGTAAATGAAGAATTCGTTGTTGAAGTATTCAAATTAGTACACGAAGAATCTATACGTAGACAAACAGAAATTATGAAAGCGGTTGAGTCTAAAGCTTAATTGATTTCTTAATACATTCACAATTATATATTACCAAACCCTCAGCTATACGTTGGGGGTTTGGATTTTAAAGCGCATGCTACCTATGGCTTCTGAAATACTTTTTACACAACAAACAAAACAAACACTGCAACCTTTCTTAAGAAAGTATTCAACTGTTTGTGTATTGGTGGATGAAAACACAAAAAAGAATTGCTTGCCTTTACTTGCCGATTTATTTTCAGCTGAGAATATCATTGAAATAAAAAGCGGCGAGGCAGAAAAGACACTTCAAACATGTGAGAAGATTTGGTCACACATGACTGAACTTTCACTGGATCGCAAAGCCTTGCTGGTAAATCTTGGTGGTGGTGTTATTGGTGATATGGGAGGCTTCTGCGCGTCTACCTACAAACGTGGAATTGACTTCATACAAATACCAACTACACTTTTATCACAAGTAGATGCGAGTGTTGGCGGCAAGTTGGGAATTGACTTTACACACAATGGCAATACCTTTAAAAATCACGTTGGTGTATTTAATGTTCCTCAGGCGGTAATCATCGACCCTACTTTTCTAAAAACGTTAGATCCAAAAGAGGTACGTTCTGGTTTTGCAGAAATCATCAAGCATTGTTTGATTGCAGATAAAAGTAAATGGAATGAAATTAAAACCAATACCGATTTATCTAAATTTGATTGGATGGAATTGGCGAAGCATTCTGTAGGCATCAAAGAAAAGATTACACTTGAAGACCCATTAGAAAAAGGTCTTCGCAAAATATTAAACTTCGGGCATACCGTTGGGCACGCCATCGAAAGTCACTTCCTTTTTATACCAAACAAACGCTTGCTTCACGGTGAAGCCATTGCTGCCGGTATGATTTGCGAATCGTGGTTGTCTGTACAAAAAGGTTTTATTTCTATGAATGAACACACAGAAATAGAAAAATACATACTTTCCGTTTATGGTAAAACATCCATTACATCTGAAGAGATTGATGTGATTGTTCCATTAACGATTCAAGATAAGAAGAACGAAAGCGGTGCCATACAATTCTCTTTATTAGAAAAAATTGGCACAGCTAATTTCAATATATCCTTAACAGCAGCAGAAATCACTGCATCTTTACACTACTATGCAAGCCTTTGATACAAACGTGGAGGCATTCCACATCACACATACTTCGGGTATCGTAAACCATACCATTACCCCTCCTGCTTCTAAAAGTGAAAGCAATCGTGTATTGGTAATCGATGCTTTAACAGGAAGAAAATCGCAATTGGATAATTTATCCAACGCACGCGATACACAAACAATGATTCGTTTGTTGGATTCGGACAGCAACCCAGTATGGGATGTATTGGATGCCGGCACAACGATGCGTTTCTTAACAGCGTTCAGTGCCTTTAACGGCAAGCCACGTGAAATGACAGGTACACCCCGCATGAAAGAACGTCCGATTAAATTGTTAGTCGACGCGTTGCGCGACTTGGGTGCCGTAATTGAATACAAAGAAAAAGAAGGCTACCCTCCTATTTTGATTCATCCTTTCAAACCAGAATTGGCAAAAACAGATTACATCAAAATAAAAGGTGATGTGAGTTCTCAATACATTACTGCCTTGTTGATGATTGCACCTGTACTACCAAAAGGCTTAACGATTGAATTGCTAGGACACGTAGGTTCTAAGCCCTACATCGAAATGACTTTACGTTTGATGGAACACTTTGGTGTAACTTCAGAATGGAAAGACAACATCATTAAAATTACACATCAAACATATAAACCTGCACAATACAAGGTAGAATCGGATTGGTCTGGATCGAGCTATTGGTTTAGTGTTGCAGCGCTTGCAAAAGAGGCGAACATTGAATTGAAAGGATATGTAAAAGAATCGCTACAAGGCGATCACGTGATTGTAGACATCATGGATCAATTGGGTGTTAAAACTGAATTTACTGTAGACGGATTGAAACTAACGAAGCAACCTGTTAAAGGAAACTTGGTTTGGGACTTTACCGACTGTCCGGACTTGGCACAAACGGTTGCAGTAATCCTTGCTGCTATAGGCGTAGAAGGAACATTGTCTGGTTTGCAAAGTTTACGCATCAAAGAAACGGATCGTATTGCAGCCATCCAAAATGAACTGCGCAAGTTTGGTGCAGACATGATTGAGATTGAAAAAGACGTTACATATAAAGTAATTCCGGGCACCTTCAAAGTAGACGGACAATCGGTACACACCTACGAAGATCACCGCATGGCAATGGCCTTCGCTCCGCTTGCTTTATTAGGCAAAGTAACAATCGAAGAACCATCAGTCGTGAATAAATCGTATCCGCTTTATTGGGAAGATTTGAAGAAGGTAGGATTTAACTTTTAAAAAGAAGTAAAATTTCAAATAACAAAAAACAAATTCCAAACGGAAGGAATAATCAAAGCAAATTGTCTGAATCAGGATTAAATTGATTTAGAGAATTATTGGATTGAAAATACCAAAACTAAAAATGCCCCTTGCAGAAATGTAAGGTGCATTTTTAGTTTAGATAAAATTGTTTTAATTTGAAATATGAAACCAGCTAAATTTTCAATTCTCACAATCGCGTCTCTTTTAATTTACGCATGTGAAACAAAAACAGAGGTAAGGAATACTCCTGTCCAAGACACTTTAATTGCTACATCCAGTACGCCAATTAATTTCTTAAAAAGCCCAAACAAAAAAGACATCCTTCAGGCTTTTTTAAAACCCATGAAAATTGTTCACGACACGGCTTATTGGGAAGAAGATTTAGAATCCCTAGATATGCTGGTTTCGAATGATGGATATATACATACAGTTGTAGACTCTATTTATGAGATGGACGAGAATTACATTGTAGTATTTAAAACACATCTTACAATGGAAGATGGAGAATTAGCATCAGGACATCCCTCTTATATTGATTATAGCATTGGGAGTTTTGAGAAAAATAAAGATAGCGAAGGCTATTCCATAACTAGATTAAAAAAACATTTAACGAGTGGTGGAAGTTTTGGGTATGGGCAAAGTGGTGAAATTATAGATTTTAAAAAAGATTTGAAAGCCATAAGTATACCAGGTGGCTGGGTTGGCATGGGCACTGTAATGTCCTATGAAGATTATTTTAACATTCAAGACTTTTCTCATCTACTTCGGATCGAAACATACAATTCAAATGAAGGCATATGCGAAGATGAGGATATTAACTGCATAAATAAAACAGAGCGCGACATTATTCCATTTGAAAATCACCCATCCAAAAAACCTGCAATTATTATACACTATAAGCATACGTACTTCGACAATGAACAAATTATTATTGAGAAGACCGACACACTTATTTACGATGGTTACCATTTCAACAAAGACATTTATTACAAAGGTGTTTAATTATAAAACTTAATCGAAATATAAATTATCATTACTCAATATTCACCCATGCCACAACAAGACGACTTATACGACATACTCTTTGACGAAATAAAAAAAGATAGAGATGTAATTGATAAAGCTCCCCTATTGGGTTATTTGTTTATCATTAATGATGAAGCTGAAACAAAAGAAAAGAAGATTATTGCTTACGACAAACTAATAAAATATTTTTCACATCGACCTAAATGGGACGATGAGATTTTACAATATTTGAGTAATCGGTATACATTGATAAAGTAAGCTAAAGGCTGAAAGCTTAATGCCTAAAGCAAAGTCCGACGCTATAGTTGGTTTTTCCGCGAGAAGAAATAGTATTTTAGCGAGCAACTGACAACGCAGAACACCAACAATCATTTCTAAATAGCAATAGCTGGATATAAAATTATACTTTATTCAAATCAAACTCATTTTTATGTCCACACTCCATACATACAAATCAACAATAACATGGACGGGCAATTCAGGTTTAGGCACTACTGATTATAATCCCTATGAGCGGAGTCATACGATTTCAGTTACTAACAAAGCAGATATCTTAGCGAGTTCGGATCCAGGTTTTAGAGGAGATGCGAGCAAACACAATCCAGAAGAATTATTCTTAGCATCGCTTTCTTCGTGCCACATGTTGTGGTATTTGCATCTATGTTCGGTGGCAGGAATCCTTGTTGAATCGTATGAAGACACTGCTGTTGGTGTGATGGAAGAAACGGATAACGGAAGTGGTAAATTTATTGAAGTAATCTTATACCCTATTGTTACGGTTAGCGATACGAGCATGATTGAGAAAGCAATTGCAATCCATCACGAAGCAAACACTATGTGCTTTATTGCGAACTCTTGCAATTTTGAGGTGAAGCATAAACCAATTGTGCGTACCATATAATAAGTTACACGAATCATTATTTAATTGAGTAAGGTAGTTATATACTAAGGTGCTATAAAATAAAACGCTCCAAGAGTATAATCTCTTGGAGCGTTTATTTTTAAACACTATTTTTTTATTCCTTAATCAATCGTTTTAAACACGTTCCTTCTTCTGATATAATTTCAATAAAATAAATTCCACTTGCATTATCCCCTAATGATAATGGGAAAGATGCATTGTTTAAATCCCCCTTTTCATTTGAAATAATTTGTTGACCCAATGCATTATACACATGAATGGAAACATTTGTATATACACCATCCAGTTGCACTGAAGTCTGTCCGTTTGAAGGATTGGGATGAATACTGATTGCATCGGATGATAGTTTACCAGCTACGCCTGTTGCTAATGTTGCTGTACCAGAAAGATTCAATACAAACGATGACGCACTAATATTACTTGGGAATTCGATTTTACCACCTAAAGATCCTGTTGTAGTAGGTTGAAAAATAAGCAAGAATGTTGTTGTAGCACCAGGGGCTAATACGTTAGATATAGGCCCACTTATTTGATAAGGACCTGTAACAACTGGAATACCTAAATTGAGTACTTGACTACCTGTATTGGTTATTGTAAAGGATGAACTTGCACTTTGTCCACCTTGTATGGTAGGAGGGAAAACATACGCATTCCCGTTATTGAGATACGGATCGCTACCTTGGTTGATTGTCATGCTCGTTAAATCAGAATTACCCGATACCGTTACATTCAATTTAAATACTGCAGTAGCAGCGTTGCTCGTAATCGTGATAGTACCTGTGTTTGCACCTACGAGTGTTGGCGTTGCTGTTATCGTAAACGTGGATGAAGCACCTATAGCAATCGGACTCACAGGCGAGAGTGTACTTAACACAAAACCAGCACTCGGACTCATTGACAAAATAGTCAATACTGCATTGCCGGTATTTTTGATTGTAATGCTCGTTGCAGGATTTACAGAAGTATTTATTGTTGCCGTTCCTAAATCAATAGCAGGGCTATTATTCGTTGTATAATTGGTGCCACCTTGCGAAACTTGCATTACAGGTTTTAAATCTGGTGTACCTGTAACCGTTACATTTAAATTAAAGATAGGTGTAGCATCGTTACTATTAATCGTAATCGTTCCAATATTTGCTCCAACAAGTGCTGGAGTAGCTGAAATGGTAAACGTCGATGAAGCACCAGCAGCAATCGTAGTCGATGGATTTAATCCACTTAATACAAATCCCGTAGTCGTAGTGATGGATGAAACAATTAAGGCTGTATTACCTGTATTTTTAATAGTAATCGTTTTCGCAGGACTTACAGCATTCCCAACAATTGCCGTTCCTAAATCAATTGCTGGATTATTATTTGTTGGATAATTAGTAGCACCTTGCGAAACTTGCATTACAGGTTTCAGAACGGGCGTACCTGCAACCGTTACATTTAATTTAAATGCAGATGTAGCATCGTTGCTATTAATCGTAATCGTGCTTGCGTTTGCACCTACAAGTGCAGGTGTAGCCGTTATCGTAAACGTAGATGAAGCACCAATAGCAATCGTATTTGATGGTGACAATGTACTTAACACAAATCCTGTACTGCTTGTAATCGACGAAACAGTTAACACAGCAGTTCCTGTATTTTTAATTGTAATCGTTTTCGAAGGACTTACAGCAGTATTAATGACTGATGCTCCTAAATCTACCGCTGGACTATTATTCGTTGAATAATTGGTTGCTCCTTGCGAAACTTGCATAACAGGTTTCGGAACAGGTGTGCCAGTAACTGTTACATTTAATTTATAAACAGACGTAGCATCGTTGCTATTAATCGTAATTATACCTGCGTTTGCACCAACAAGTGTTGGCGTAGCCGTTATCGTAAACGTAGACGAAGCACCAGCTGCAATCGTATTTGATGGTGATAATGTACTTAACACAAAACCTGTACTTGTAGTGATCGATGAAACCGCTAAGGCTGCGTCACCTGTATTTTTAATCGTGATAGTCGTTGTAGGAGTCGCAGCATTAGTTATAATTGCCGTCCCTAGGTTTAATGCCGGACTATTATTCGTTGTATAATTGGTAGCGCCTTGTGATACAAGCATTACTGGTTTCGGAACGGGCGTACCTGTAACCGTTACATTCAATTTAAAGATAGGCGTTGCATCGTTACTATTAATCGTAATCGTGCCTGCATTTGCTCCAACTAGCGCTGGCGTAGCCGTTATCGTAAACGTAGATGAAGCACCAGCAGCAATCGTACTCGATGGACTCAGTGCACTTAGAACAAATCCTGCACTTGAAATAACCGACGAAACAACTAAGGCTGCGTCACCTGTATTTTTAATCGTGATAGTCGTTATAGGAGTCGCAGCATTAGTTATAATTGCCGTTCCTAGGTTTAATGCCGGACTATTATTCGTTGTATAATTGGTAGCGCCTTGTGATACAAGCATTACTGGTTTCGGAACGGGCGTACCTGTAACCGTTACATTCAATTTAAAGATAGGCGTTGCATCGTTACTATTAATCGTAATCGTGCCTGCATTTGCTCCAACTAGCGCTGGCGTAGCAGTAATCGTAAACGTAGATGAAGCACCAGCTGCAATCGTACTCGATGGACTCAGTGCACTTAGAACAAATCCTGCACTTGGAGTAACAGACGAAACAACTAAGGCTGCGTCACCCGTATTTTTAATCGTGATAGTCGTTGTAGGAGTCGCAGCATTAGTTATAATTGCCGTCCCTAGGTTTAATGCCGGACTATTATTCGTTGTATAATTGGTAGCGCCTTGTGATACAAGCATTACTGGTTTCGGAACGGGCGTACCTGTAACCGTTACATTCAATTTAAAGATAGGCGTTGCATCGTTACTATTAATCGTAATCGTGCCTGCATTTGCTCCAACTAGCGCTGGCGTAGCCGTTATCGTAAACGTAGATGAAGCACCAGCAGCAATCGTACTCGATGGACTCAGTGCACTTAGAACAAATCCTGCACTTGAAATAACCGACGAAACAACTAAGGCTGCGTCACCTGTATTTTTAATCGTGATAGTCGTTGTAGGGGTCGCAGTATTATTAATGATTGCCGTACCTAGATTAAGTGCCGGAGTATTATTCGTTGTATAATTGGTAGCGCCTTGTGAAACAAGCATAACAGGTTTCGGAACAGGTGTGCCTGTAACTGTTACATTTAATTTAAAGATGGACGTTGCATCGTTGCTATTAATCGTAATCGTGCCTGTATTTGCACCAACAATTGTTGGTGTAGCGGTTATCGTAAACGTAGATGAAGCTCCAATAGCAATCGGGCTCGCTGGTGATAATGCACTCAGCACAAAACCGGCACTCGTAGTGATGGATGAAACACTTAACAAAGCAGTACCCGTATTTTTAATTGTAATCGTAGTTGCGGGACTTACAGCAGTATTTATTATTGCAGTTCCTAAATCGACCTCTGGAGTATTATTTGTGATATAATTGGTAGCACCTTGTGAAACAAGCATTGCAGGACCAATAATTGGTGCAACAATTTTTTGAAGTCCAATACCCACAAAAACCAATGGCGCATTCCAATTGATTGCAATTTCATTGGTAGAATAACTGCATTCACTATCTACAAATGAAGCTGCAATGTAGGTTGATGGATATGCCGAAGAACCACAATCTCCGAGAGCAGCCTTATTGGGACCACCCGCAATCCAACCAGGAACGGGTGCAACAATGCCATCTGAGGAAGAGATGCGATCGTGTGGATTCATTACGGGCTTGCTTCCAAGACCTGAAACAAAACAATACGTTGTTGCGTTTCTTCCCAACACGTAATCCAATCCAGATATAGCAGTATTTATATACGTAATATCATTTGTGGCTAAATAAGATGCCATACATATCATACTTTCATTTAATGCGGATGAATTACTTCCCCAAACAAAATCCCCATTTCCAAACGTCCCCATCCCTGTCTTATATGCAGAAGCAGTGGTTTTATGAGTGCGTACTTGATTCGCAATAGCAAACAACTTATTCTTAATCGCAGTTGTATCAGAAAATCCTACTGCAGTTAAGTTCGCTCTATGATGAACTAAAGACATCAAGCCTAAGGTATTTACCTCAGGCCAAGCTGGAATATTGTACGTATTTGCATTTTTAAAACTATTCACATAATAGGCATTGTCTTTTGTAGAAATATATAATTCCGTGGCTGCCCATTCTTTTTCATCTCCTAATGTAGCATCACCGTATTCTCCTGTTGACACCCCGCCTGGGTTTGAGAACGCAACATTGGGATTGGCAATTCCCCATATATAAGCACTCTTAGCCGCAGCCAAACACGCATTTGCATATGTTGGATTGTAAGGTAAAAATGTACGATAGGCAACTGCCATTACGGCTGCAAAATCAAATGTTGCAGCACTTCCTTTACCAATTAAAAAGCGTTGTGCTTGATCGGCACTTGGCATTTCAAATCCATCAAAATTAGCTGTTGTTTTTTTATGATATACCCCACCGTCGTATGGATCTTGCATGGTTAACATCCAATCTAAATTCCATTTAATTTCATTTAAAATATCTGGTGTACCATTTCCACTCTCAGGAATATTTAGTGCAAGCGTATCGTAATACGATTTAAAATGTTCGTAAGAAGATAGTAAGGTAAATGTAGCAATACCTGAATTTACAACATAGCAACCATAATCACCCGCATCGTACCATCCTTTAGGTGATGAAACAACTGTCCCTTCAGGTCTTCCAGGACTAGCAGCGGAAGCGTGAATTTTTACCGCATTGTCTGGGTGACCAGCTGCTCGTGCATAAATACCTGCATATTGTGCCGTAATAGGTGTCGATGCACGTTTTAAATAAAACCCTTTTAATACTGTTTTAGATAACACGTTAAATACATCATCGTCTATTTTAAATGGAGGCGAATATCCAACCCCTGGAACATCCAATACATACGTACCTGGCGTTTTAAAATTAGAAAAGTCTGCAGCACGTACTTGTTCATTCGAAAAACTCCATGTAGCTGTTGCGCCCAATGTACCCGTAAAATATGTTGTTGCTAAATCTAATGACTTCACAAAGAAACTACCTGCTGCAGGATTACCAGCAACGATTGCGATTTTTTCAAGATCTGTATAAAAACCAATTTGATTTAAACGAATTGCATAATTAATCGGTAAGGGACATAAACTACCCCCTCCATCCGTTGCACCACCGGTACCAATTTGTAGGTCATCCATATAAACAGTTCCATTATAACCAGAACCACCTGCATTAAAAAATAAAGTCAGTCCAGTAATTTTTGTGGCATCTACCGTTGAATTAGACGGACTTGACTGACTAAATTTTCCTGTAAAATCAAATGTAAATATAGTGTATGCACCTGAATTTGAAACTGCTTTTGTAACTGGTGCAGAATTGGTAAACTTTCCATTGATATCTACCAAATCGATACGCATGGTAAAGGCATTGGTGGATTTAATTTTAACACTTACAATGGGATTTGTAGATACATTTATGGAAGAAAAATCCAATTCAAAATTATTATATCCGGAACCGGCATTTGTAGCTACAACTTTTAACTCGGAGTTGGTATTCGTTAGTCCATAATTTGAGTTCCCAATCCACTTACATGACAATTTGTTTTGATTGAAATTATCTCCTACACCTGTTTGTGCATGTACAGATATAATCGCAATAAACAAAACAAACAAAATTATTGCTTTAGAAATGAAAGCCTTTAACAAAGAATGAAATACTTTTTTATACATATGGGTTATTTCAATAGCAGAACTATATTGAATAAATGGAGCAAAGACATTTTTCATATTTCGGATAGAATTAAGAAATGAAATAGGATTGATTTTTTTAAAATACAGTTGAAATGTATCTTAAATTCTAATAATTATATTATACGGATATTAAATATAATTATTCAAATATAATTAAAATTTAACTATAAACGTTTTTTTTAGGATTATACTATTAATATTATTCTACATTTAAACATAATTTATTACATAGTAGTAAATTATGTTTATATGAAAATCCGTTGAAAACCATCCGATTAGTACGGTTGATTGCACATACTAGTAACAATTCCACCTAATACATTCATAGCTTTGCGCATTGTTGCTTCATCTACATTCGAATAATTTAATCGGATGGTTTGGCTATCTGGATTCGTAGCATAAAACGAATCCCCTGGAACAAAAATAATCTGTTGTTCCAAAGCTTTTGCTAACAATTCCCGCGCTGTAATTTCTGCAGGAAGTGTTACCCATGCAAACATCCCTCCTTGTGGAATTGTATATGTAATCGTAGCAGGAAAATAGTATTTCAAGCAACTCATCATCGTATCTCGTTGAAAACGATAATTATCTCGTATCTTCTTTAGATGTGCATCCAATGAATGTGTTGTTAAAAACCGATGTAATATATATTGTGTTAAATTTCCAGAATGTAAGTCGGATGCTTGTTTCATAATTGTTGCTTTCTGAATAACCTCCGGATTAGCAACCATCCAGCCCAAGCGTAAACCAGGCGCTATGCTTTTAGAAAAGGAACCCAACAAAATTGTTTTCTCTGGCATATAAGAATATAAAGGTTCAAGATCTTCGCCATCAAAGAAAATATCTCCGTAGGGATCATCTTCAATAATAAAAGTATTATATCTACTCATAACTTCAACCATTTTCTCTCGAATTTCTTTTGTATAACGTGTACCTGTAGGGTTTTGAAAATTCGGAATACAATAAAATAGCTTCATGGATTGAGCCCACAATTTATTTTCCAAATTATCTATATCAAGACCATCGGCATTTAATTCAACTTCATGAAATTTGGGTTGAAACATAGATAAACATTGCAATGCACCAAGATATGTTGGTCGTTCTAACAATACATGATCACCCGGATTGATAAAGATCTTACCAATTAAGTCTAAGGCTTGTTGAGATCCATTTGTAATCAATATCTGTTCGGGCGGAATTTTTAATCCATAACGCTGTCGATATCTCTGAGAAATAAATTCACGCAAGGGATAGTAGCCCTCTGTTGACGTATATTGTAGCGCTTGCATCCCCTGATGTTGAAACACGTAGGTTGCAGCATCTTCTAATTCTTTTATTGGAAACAGCGATGGATTTGGCAATCCGCCTGCAAAAGAAATAATACACTCTTTTCTATAAAGACCCGTCTCTTAAGCTTACTTAGTGG
>ERZ724509.762-NODE-762-length-13073-cov-4.897603_pt1 | contig 13073 bp, 37 predicted proteins | sample MGYA00376042_ERZ724509 | MGnify/ENA primary metagenome ERZ724509 (study PRJEB28724, sample SAMN07190887) | wastewater metagenome | isolation source: effluent of sewage treatment plant in Hong Hong | place: USA: Christiansburg, Virginia | collected 2016-03-01 ...
AATATTCATCAAATCCGGGTCCGAAGCCCTCCAAGAAGCCGCACACGACGAACTCCAGGCCCTTGCAGAGTGGTGCAGGTCTGAGGCAGTCAAACGTGACCCGGTGCGCCTAAAGGAACAGGAAGAGGCCGCAAAACGTATTGCGGCGTATCGTCAGGAACAAGCAGAGAAGGCTGACAAACTCAATCGGATTGTTGCTGGCCTCAAGACGTTCCTCAAGCCTGGCATGAAGCTCAAGATGCGTGGTTGCAAGGACGGTTCCGGCATCCGTGAATTCATCAAATGGGACGGCGACTACCTTGTTTGCTGGCAGATTTCCCGTCAACGTCGTTACATTCAGGAAGGAATGGGCGGCCGTTGGGTGACTGAGGAAACCAAGACCAACCAAGTCACGACGCACATGGCTGACAAGGTTGCTCGCATCTTCGTGGACGGCACGGGCCTCCAAGTTAAAAGCATTCTCAAGTAAATCTTGACTTTTATAAAAATCTATCTCACACTGTTCAAGTAATTAAATAAAACACAAAACACAAAACTAATCCTATGACGACCAAGACCCGCGCCACCTACGGCTTCAAGCTCAACTTCCCTGAGACCTTCACGATGCGTCAGCTTCGTAACCTCAAGGGCCGCAAGATTCAATACATCACTCTCTACATGCGAGTGAAGAACGCCCTCAAGAACGGCGAAATCGTTGTGACCGGCAAGCAGGAGCCCAAGACCTCCCGCAAGGGCCGTAAGGAGCTGGTTTACTCCCGTGTCAACGCCAAGACCCCGGCTCTCACGGCTTCCAAGACCGTTGAGGTCATGTCCGACCTGAACTAAGTGGTTCAGGAAGAACAACTTCGGAACTGGGCTCGCTCTCATTGGAATGGGAGTGAGCCCTCTCCTTTGCTTCATCCGATTGCGCTTGACGAGTGGAATAAAATAACTACACTGCGTTTATGTTCAGAACCCTCGAAGAAATCATTGAAATCAGTCGGCAAGCGCATTCAGGACAGTTTAGGTTTGATGGTGTCACGCCTTACTTCACGCACGTAGAAGGTGTGGCCCTTTCCTTCACTCTTTCAGAGTTGAAGATGGTGGCCTACCTCCACGACGTTATAGAAGACACATCCCTGACCGCCCAGGCCCTTTTGGGCCTCAATGTCCACCCAAGGGTAGTCAAGGCAGTGGTGGCCATCACCAAGGTCAAGGATGAGGATTATTTCGTCTATTTGGCCAGGGTCAAGGACGATGAATGGGCCCGGAGGGTCAAAATCGCTGACATTCTTTACAATTTGGGCGACTCTCCAAGTCGGAATCAAGTGAAGAAATACGCCAAGGCACTCAAGTTTTTGCTTGAACCTTTATAAAAATCACTCATAGTTCTTATATGAAGCTCGCATACGCTCTCAAGGAAGGTCTGATTGACATTCGCCGGTTCCCTACTGAATGGGACCCTGAGAAGGGCAAGAAGACCCGCATCCAAGTTCTGTTGAACGGAACTCCCGGAGTCAAGATTGTTGACACCAACTTGGGCAGCAAGGCCCTTCTGAGTGTTTACACGGGTGAGATGCTTCTTCTTGATTCGCAAGCCATTGAAGACTACGGAGTTGACGTTGAAATCATCCTCAACCTGAACACCCACGATGCCATTCAGGCTCTCAAGGACTGACCTCAAGGAGCTCCGCAGAGTTGCGGAAGCTCTTGACTATCAGGTCGACCCACCTTATCCAAAACGATTTGCAGGTTGGGTGCGTATCTGTGACCGCACGGTTGTCTACAAGAAAGGCAACGTCATCATCAAGGCGCCCAACTTTATTCTGAATCAGAATACGCCTTTGCAGGTGCGTGTGCCGACCATCAAACTTGATTATCAGTGGGTTGCACAACCCGTTGTCAAGAAGGTCAATACGAAACTTGCTATGGAATTGATTTCCAAGCAGTTGCGTAAGAACCACGGTTGCGACCTTCATCGTTGGAACGTTGGTTGGTATGACGGAGAACCCGTTATGTTTGATTGGTGATTGACTTTTATAAAAACACTGCCACTCTTACTCTCATGAATCTTCAAGCAATCGCAGGCTCCCTCTCCCGTATCACCGGCAATGATTGGACCGTGACCAAGGACCGTAACGAAAACGAACACCTCACGCGTGAGGACGGTCTACAGTTCTGGCTCCGCATCGGTGGCTACGGCAATGAAGGTAAGGCCGCAATCCACCTTGACCGTCCGCTTGGTCGTGACGGTCGTTCTCCTACCCTTTGGGCCAAGGGAGGTGCCACGATTGGCAACCCGTCCATCAACGTCAGCGTCACCAAGTCGCCTGAGCAGATTGCGAAAGACATTGTTCGCCGGATGCTTACGGAGTCTGAGGAAGTGTTCAAGCTGGCCAACGAAGCTATCGCTCGTGACAACTCCTTCCTTGATGGCAAGGTCAAGACCACTTTCCTGATGGCCTCCCTTTGTGGCACTGAGCCCAATCGTCACTATCAGTCGGGCGAACTGACCTTTGAGGTTGACCCGTTCAAGGGCGCTGGTGTTGAGAAGTTCAAGAAGAACGGTTACGGCAGCATCAAGGTCTCTTCGGAAGACTCTGTGACCATTGAGCTTACGTCGGTTGGTGTGGACACCGCCGCTCTCATCGTTTCGGCCATCAACAAAATCCTCTCCGCACAAAAATGAGTGACTACACCAACAAACTCAAGGCTCTCACGGGAGACCGTAAGGGCCTTGTTTATCTGGCCGCCGGTATCGGCGCTGCTGATTCTCTTGAGCAGAGCAATCGGTGGAATGACCCTAAGAAGGACAAACTTGGAAACTTCTACAGTAGTCCCGAAGGTAGGGCTCAATCCAGAGAGGTTGATGAGTGTTGGAAACGCAATGGAACTGATGGTTTCTGGATTGAGGGCATCGGCCGTGTAGTCGTGGGCAAAGACTGGGAAGACCTTCAAACTCCGTTTGATAAGAAAGGTCGGGAAATCAAGGTGGGTGACGTGATTGTTTACGCCATGCGAGACCTGACCGTCAGCGAACTCAAGATTGAGAAGCTGGTCAAGGGAGTGATGCATGGCACGGACTTGCACACAGGAAAGAAGACCAAAAATTCTTATCCTGAGCGATGCCTGAACGTATCGCCTTGACATTTATAAAATCTCCGTCAGAGTAGAGAAATGGCAACAATCGACAAACTCTTTGCTCTGGCGTTCGCTCCTTCCGCAACGGAGGGTGAGGCAATCAACGCCTTCCTTGCTCTCCGTCGCAATCCAGAAGCTGTCAGTTTCTACATGAAACCTCAGCCAAAAGAAAAAATCAAAGTGACGTGGGAGCTCAAGCTGGGCGTCAAATTTTTTGATGCTTGGTTGAAAGCGATGCAAGACTGGAAGCCCGGCGTTCCTTTCTTCGTCATCAAGAAGACTCAGGAACGTGCAAAAATCTTGGATTCATGGAATTTTGAATTCATTGCGCATCTTGATGATGCAGAAGACGTTCGGTTGTTCAACGAGTATATGGATGTGGTGTTTGACAACCTTCGCTCTTGACATTTATAAAATCCCTGCCATAGTAACACCATGAACTCCTCCATCACCTTCCGTGACGTTAAGCTGTTCGGCATGGCCATGACCCTCTTGGCCTTGGAAGCTGCTCCTTCCTACAGTGGCGACGAAGAGACGTTGACCATTGACAGTGAAGACGTTCTGACCATCAAGGCCCTTCTGAACGACAACGGTATCTTCAACTTCACCGTGGAAGGTCTGGATGAGGACGAGCGTGACCAGTTCCGCACTGATGGTGAGGCCGACGCCGATGCCTTGGCCTCCGCGGGCTTCGGCACCGATGAAGATTACGGCTCCGCATCCGAACACGTCTCCGACGATGAGTGAACCGCATCAAATCGTCCCAAATGGGCAGGAAACGCTGCCTCCTGTGACCTCCAGAACCCTTCGTTGCCCCCGTTGCCTGTCTTCATGGGACGGTGGCCCAATTCCTGAAAAACATCGTGAACACTACTCTCCGCCCTACCGTTGGTCAAAACTCATTGGCATTGAAATCCAGGGTCTCTACGATGGCATCCACCACTGGCAATGCCCGTGCTGCAACACGACTTTCCCTCGCTACCATGAGTCTGCTGATGGTGTCGCTCTCACTCGGATGTTCCACGATGAAGCCCACCGAGTCACGGGATACAAGACCGTTGGTGAACGCTTTGCGTGCAGTTGAGCCAGACATTCTGGGTGGCAAGTTTGGGCAAGAAGCCAGCAAGAACTTGAAATAAGTCTTGATTTTTTATAAGTTCTGGGTAGGATTTCTGAATGAAACTTACCTTCGACAAGTGGGACGCTCCTTGTGCTAGTTATCTGGTCAACGCGATGTTTGACCACGAAAAAAACTTGGCTGAAGCCGTTGAGAACCTCAAAGGCACTGAGTTTGACACCATCGTTGTCACCGGAGTCAGTGGCCTTGTGTTCGGTGTTCCTCTGGCTCAAAAGATGAACAAGCACATCGCCATCGTCCGCAAGGAACAAGACGGCACCCACTCTCACAAGTCCATTGAGGCCACGGTGAAACGTGATGAACTTGGCCGTTGGTTGTTCGTGGATGACCTGATTGATACGGGCAAGACCGAAAAGCGGGTAAAAGCAAAAATCAAAGAGCACACTGATGGCGTCGCCGTCTACATTGGTTCTTATCTGTTTGAGAATCACAATCTTCGGATAGAACCAAAGTTCCGTCCCAAGAAGGTCAAGAAGATGGTTGTGGCTTGACATTTATAAAAACCTCACCATTCTTATCAGTATGAACCTCACCGCTGGTCAATACAAGTTCAACCCGAAGTCCCTGGCGGCTGATACCAAGGACGCCTACTCCGCCGACTCATTCAGCTCTTGGGTCAGCGTTGCCCGTCTGTTGGCCAAGCGTGGCTTCAATCGGTTTGAGGCCGAAGCAATTCTCCGTTCCAAGCTCACCCGTTGGTGTCGTGATGAGTTTGGCAGCAATCGTGGCCTTCAATTCGCCTCCACTCTTGACAAGTATCTGACCAAATACAAGGTCACTCCTGGATGCAAGGAGGTCAATGAGTTGGTGATGGGCACTTTCAATGGTTCCATCGGAAACGCGCCGGACCTCAAACTCGAACTCAATGGGCAAGGCGTTCCGTGTCAGCGGGGCACGATGCCTGGCAACTATCACCCCAACAAGACGATACTGGTTCCGTTGGGCACTCCGTTGGCCTGTGACCCTACCTCCGAAACCTACTGGTCGATGTAAAATCTTATGAGCGCACCAAAAGTTAATGTAAAACCCATTGATTTCCACGGAGAAGCCTATTTCACCGTCTTCATCAATGGTGAAGAAATGACTGGCGCCTCTTGTGGTCGTTTGCCCGTCAAACATCGTAGCGATGCTTGGGCGGTTGCAGAAGAACTGCTCAACGATATGGACGTTGTTGAGGATTGCGGTTGACATTTATAAAAACTCCACCACACTCATCGGTATGAAACTCACCAAAGTTTGTCAGCTCAACGGCAAGAAATACGAAATGGAAATCAACTGCACGTCTGAGCAGTTGATGGAGGGGTTGCGGCAATACTCCGCAGGCAAACTCCTACAGAATGCCTTTCCCTTCCTGAGCGCCGATGAACGGGAGTTTCTCAAGACCGGCACGCCTCCTCATGTCTGGGACGAAATGTTTGGTGAGAAAGAAACTCTCAAGTTCGCGCCGGATGAAATTGCGGCGTCGCGTGAGAACGAACGTTACTACGGAGCAGGCGATTGAGCTGGACATTTATAAAAACATCACCCATTCTTTCAGTATGAACCCAATCAAAGTCAAAGACAAGGTAATCGTCGCCGTGGTCGGCACTGAGGGCGTTGTCGTCGCCACTCACACCTACAAAGAAACTGGTGTGCAAGTAGCCTCCATCAAAGATGATGACGGTGGCACCGTTTGGGTTGATGTGGCGTTTCTCAAAAAGGTTTCCTAAGATGATTATTACACTCCTCATCGTGGGCATCGCCCTACTCCTTCTGGGAGTTGTTCTTATCGCCAAGGCCTTTGGGGGACCGGCCTCAACCGGAAACGGCGCAGGCGTAATGGGAGGCCTCATCCTAATCGCACTGGCGATTCCTTCCGTCATCCTTGGTGGGGCCTCATTGTTCTTCGCCCTCATCTTCTTCCTCATCAAACACTTCGCATAATGGACTCCGAAAAAACCAATGGGGCAGACTGGCTGAAAGTCATTCTGAGCAACAACCCTGATGGGGAGATGCCTGAGAACAATCCGGTGTGCCCGAAGTGGAGAGAGAAACGCCGCCTCAACAACGAAATGTCTTGGGCAGATAACTTTCGGGTCAAGAACAACCCAGCTGACAAGGAACATCCCCTTTGGTTTGATTGGGCTATGAATGGCATGAAATACAAGCCGTGGATGAACGTTCAGCATTGACTTTTATAAAAAGAACGCCACTATCAATGGTATGAATATCGAAGAACTCACCGCTGAAGAAGTCTCCTCAATCGTAGAATCGTTTGGTCTTGACTGACCAACTTCAACAAAATTTCCGTAAGTAAATCATCAACAACACATAGAAAGAACAAAACTCATGAAAGGCATCGCAGCTCTCTTCCTCATCCTCCTCATCGTCGCCCTCATCATCCTGATGCCATTTCTGGCCATCTGGTGTATCAACACGGTCTTTCTGACCTCCTTCGCCCTCAACTCCTTCTGGCAGTGGCTCGCAATGCTCCTCCTCTTGGGCATGGTCGGTGGTTCCAAGGCGTCCAAGTCTTCGTAAGAGGCTTGACATTTATAAAAAATAGTTCATAGTTTACATCATGAACTCCACCACACTTGAAAAGGTTCAGAAAGACGCCACGCTCATGACTGAGGCTGTGGCGGCTTATCTTGGTAAGGTCAACATCACCGCTCAGGCAACGTATGACCGTTGGCCTGAGGCGAGTGGCATGCGAGGCGCCCTTTGGGAACTGGCGGTCAAGGCCGGTATCTCTATGGAGCAATATCGCCACGACCTGTCTTACGCCAACGTTGACAGCACGGGAGGGCGCTGGTAATGGCCAGGCCCTTTGCATTTTTCACTGATGAGGAACGGGACCTCCTGACCAAAGATGGTTGGGAGGTTTGTAAAACCGTCGCCTACAAAAACTATCGCAAGGTCGCCAAGTTGAGCGAAGAAGAGATTGAGGTAGAAACCTGGGTTGATGGCGACGCAATGGACAACGCCAACTATTGGGAATGGGATAGCACCCACACTTCGTTGGAAAAAGCCGTCAAATACTGCAACAGATGGGATTGACATTTATAAAAACATCATCATTCTTGTCACCATGAAGACCGCCACCCAATTCAAGCTCGCTCTCGAAAAAGCCAAAAAGGAAGACCTCACTCCTGTTCATGAGGCGGTCAATGAGGCTATCGCTATTGTGGAGAAGCAGATGGATGAGGCCATCGCAAACCCCACCAATACCAATATGAATCCCTACTTCGGGGATAAGATGCCCGCAAAGGCATGGTATAAGGGAAATTACAAAGCTTTTCTTCACGCTCTCAACACCAAGCTCGCTTTGACGGGTTGGGTGGCTGAAGAGAGTCATGATGGTGGTGGAATGTATGCCACCTTTGTTGTGAAGATGGTGCCGACCCGGACGCGTGGTGAGAAGTATCCTGAACCCATGATTCGAGAAGGTGCGCTTCGTCGTGGTGGTCTTCCCGTCACCTAATTCTTATCGACATGAAAACCATCATTGAATTGAGTGAACGGCTTATGGATGCTTGGTATGACAAGCATGGCCAACGTCGCACCAAGTGGCATGTCCAAATCAAAGACAAAGGTGGTTATTGGTCTTGTGGTCGGACTCCCAAGGAGGCCATTGATGGTCTTATCACTTCTCATTCAGAAATGTTCCCACTTGGCAGCGATGGCTGCACCGTCATTTATCTTGGCGAAAACGCTCGATAAAGATTTATTTATTATAAGTTCCTGTCACTGTTACCAACATGAAGAACATCCTTCACTTCTCTCAGCGAGTCATGGTCAAGGCTGAGAAGGTTGGTAAGCCCGTGGATAGTGGCAACGGCTACTACTCTTATTCCTATTTCCTTCTTCCCTTCACGGGCAAGATGGACCAGGAAGCGCTGAGCAAGGTCAGCACAATCCTTCACAAACGCCACTATTCCTACCCCTTCACCTCCATGAACGGCGTCGAGGTATTCGGCAACTCTGATGATGAAAAGGGCGGCCTTCTTCTCTACTCTGTCACCTATCATCACGGCGACTAATTTATGACCATCCTCCGCTACTCCCCCTATCCCGTCAAGGACGCAAAGATTCCGGTTAATGTTTGGTTCCTTGGCATCTCCTGGATGTCAGGCGACGGAGACCACTACGAAAAGGTTCACTACAAGTTCAAGAGCGAAGGCGAATTCATCAAGGCGGCTGAAGTGTTCAAGGAAGCGATGAAGTTGTCTCCGGGTTCTCATACCCGCAAGATGCAAAACATTCTCTACGACGCTCTCAAGATTGACGTAGAGTGGGACATTACCAACGACCAGTTCTGCGCCGACCCTCAGTTCGCTGAGCATCATTACTTTGATGAGAACGGCGTCAAGAAGCTTGTTGAATTCATTTGACTTTTATAAAAACCTAAACCATACTCCTATCAATGAAAGCATTCATCGTCCTCATCCGTGTCGGCAATAAAATCGAACGTCATATCGTCGCTGCTCGTGACATTGACGCCGCAAAGACCGTGGCGACCAATCGCTTCGGTGGCACCGTCCTGAACGCCCTCATCTCCAACTAAATCCTCTACTACGATGACCGCTCTAGCATTCTTTCTAGCGTTGGTTATCCTTGTTGGAGTCATTCTTGAATACACAGACAACTAAAATATCATGAAAGTCCTCGGTTTCCTCTTCGCTCTTCTCTTTGGTCTCGCTGGCGTCCTTGGCGCTGGCTACATTTTCATCTTCTGGGGTATCATCGAACCCATCATGGACATTTGCAAGGCGGTTGATACTCACACCGTTACCGCAACCCTCATCGGCATCTCCATCGTCAAGTTCATCGTCCGAGACATTATCGCCGCAATCGTTGGTGCAGTTGGTCTTGGCATCGCCTTCTTCATCATCAAGTCCATTGACTAACCAATGAGACACATCATCAACACCTTGGCCAAGTGGGCATTCGCCATTGGCCTCACGGGCACCGCAATTTACATGATGACCCGACCTGGGTTCAATCTTCAAGGTCATCCAGAAGTTGTTTTTGTTGGAATCGGCGCTTTCATCGCTTTTGTGGTCGCCGCCAACGATTAAGACCATGAAGCAGGAACCCATCAAGCTCGAAGGGCATTGTTACGTTCTTCTGCAGGGCGATTGGATTCACCCCATCGCCCATCGGCGTCATGAACTGTTGTGGTATCCCGAACGTGGCATGAGGTTGCAGGACCAATACACCTATCGCCCTTATGTTCAGTCCATCGTCACGGAATGTGCTTGGTTGATAGGACTTTACGACAGAGAGAACGTTCGGTGTGTTGATGAAGATGGTCGGTGGAGAACGCCAAACATGCAGACCTACGGTTCGTCCGCTGATTGGATTACGCACTGCCTGTTGCACATCAACTCAACCGTGTCCGCAATTCCGTTGGATGGTGGCAAAAGCTTTGCAAAAGTCATCGCAGACTACACCAAACGGATAAAGAAATCAGCAAAACTCAAGCCACCGGCTTGACATTTATAAGAACTCTGTCAGTCTGAGTGTGTCATGAAAACCACGCTCAAAGTTCACGACTTCGTTCTGACTCCATCTGGCCGTCCTGGCTACGTCACCGAAGTCCACGCCAAGGGCAAGACGGTCAAGGTTGAACTGATTGGCTATTACCACATCCGCACTGACGTTAAGCTTCGTGACACTTATCCGGTCAAGAAGCTGACGGAAATCACTCAGAAGCATGCCTGGATTGTTGCCCCGAAATTCCCTGGCCACGACGTTTAAGGCATTGACATTTATAAGAACTCTGCTACTCTCTTTGTTATGGAAAACAAAATTACGGTGAAAGCGGAGTTCGTTGGTAAAAACTCCGGTTGTGGTGACTGTGGCAATGAGCGGGTTGATTTGTATTACATTGAGGCCGACGCTATTCCGTCACGTCAAGGTTGGGGATGCCAGTATCTCTGTAAGAAGTGCATGAAAGCCTTGGAAAAGAAAGATGGCATCAAGTTCGTCGTGGCTTGACATTTATAAAAACTCTGTCAGTCTATTGGAATGAAGCCGATTTGTTACGACGCCAAAGGTAATCCGAAGCCACTCACAAGTGGGCAGATTCGTCGTAATGAACGGGCACGATTGCACAAGACCACAGCCCATCGAGGCAGTTCGCGTTGTGATTCGTGTGGACGCAACATGTCATGGTGTGGTTGTTGTGAGATGTGGACAAAATCGTGTTGTGTTGACTGGGGCACCTGTATGTGCTCCTAAAAATTTTTCTGGGCCGTGTAGCTCACTGGCAGAGCGATTCGTAGTGGGTTCGATTCCCATCCGGTCCACCATTTTCTTGACATTTATAACAACTCTGTCAGTCTTACTCTCATGGAAACTTATGGATACCTTGAACGTGGCACTCTGATTCAGGTCGGCACCATCCTCAAGTGGACCGATGGAGCAGTCAGAGAAATCACGGCCTTCCACGGTCGGGCTCCTCAAAAGAGTTATGGCCGTGACGTTTACTACTTCACCGTTGACGCCAAGATTCTGAGCAACGACTGGGAAGATGATTGTTGCTATGACAAGCAAGACATTGAAGAAATGGTGGAAAAAGGCGAACTCAAGGTCTACAACCCTGGCTAAGGCGTTGACATTTATAAAATCTCTGCCACTCTCATCAGTATGAACTCCGTCATCACCACCCGCAAGGAACTCCAAGACGCTATCGCCTCCATCTCCATCATCAAGCGTTTCTTCATTTGTATGATGAACCGCAAGGCTCACAAGGTCGCGGTCGCCTACTCCGTCATCACCGTTGACCTTCTTTACAAAGACCACCCCGCGACGATGGAAATGTGGGCCAAGAGCGACGAACTCTGGGCAAAGCTCTACGGCATCAATTATCAGCCCAAGGCTTGACATTTATAAAAACCCAGTCATTCTACTGAGTATGAACTCCAATAAAAAATTCGTCGTCCTTGAAGGAATCAAGAACGGCAACCGATTCTATTCCACAAACGTTCCTGGAGAAGACCAAACCAAGTCGGCCACAGGAGAAACGTGGTATCGCGTTCTTGGCTACGCTGATACATCAGAAGAAGCACAGGCTATTCTTTGGCCCAACCCAGGCGACAAAGAAAAAGCCTTACTTGACCACATGAGAAATACATTGCTGAAAATGCACGGTCTATTGCCGATAGACTCTTGACATTTATAAAAACGCAGTCATTCTCTTGAGTATGAACTCCACCACTGTTCGTCTTCCCAAGGTCAACGACGTTCTCCATTCCTCATGGGGTTACGACCAAACCAACGCCACCTTCTACCTTGTGACCAAGGTGACTGGCGCTCGTGTCACCCTCCAAGAGCTTCGCAACATTGAGACGCCCAAGGGCCCGATGTTCGGTTCCGCTGTTCCTGACCTCAAGGCCCCCAAGGGCGCGCCGATGGTCAAGGGCTTCAAGGCCACTGAGAAGGATTATTATGTCAAGGTTGCCAGTTATGCTGGCGCCTTTCTGTGGGACGGCAAGCCCGCTGAAGTCTCCCACACTCACTGAGAGTTAAAACAAATCCCCTCTTCGGAGGGGATTTTTGTTTACTTTTATAACAAAGCCGACCATTCTCACAACATGAAACTGAGAATCGTCAAGCAGACTATTTGCAGGACCGAGCGTTATGTCATCGTGAGCAACAAGCCAAACAATTGTAATGGCTCTAAGTTTGTCATCGCTTTTACCCGTGAAGCGTCGGCAAAGAAGATGGTGAAGTTTCTGAAAGCTGAAATAAAGGCTGGACATTTATAATATCTCACACCATTCTCATCAGTATGAAATCCACTTACACCAAAGACCAGGCCAAAGAAGTTCTGTTCAACTCTTTTCCCACCATCTTACGCTTGGTGTTTGCTGGGTTCATCCTTGGCACCATCGTTGGCGCCTCAATGGCTCTTATTCTTGTCCGTCACTCTTGATACCATGAATCACCTCACCGACATTATCGTGGCATACTTCGCCAAGGCCATCCTTCGTCTCGTCGTGGTGGTGGGCGCCGTCTCTCTCATCGCTGGCATCGCAATTGGTTATTTCGCCAAATGACCACCGCAAAAGCCAAACAAATGTTGCCTGAGTGGCGCCGAGCAATCAGAACATTCACCTTCCTCAAGACTGTAACAGGCGTTGACGTAAAGAGTTGCAACAAGTCGCTGGCCAAGTATAAGGGCCTTGTCACCAAGGCAAGGAACGCATTGCGGCAGGCTTGACATTTATAATATCTCACACCATTCTCAGCGGTATGAAATCCACCATGACTCCCACTCAATACGTCAAGGCCAACAAACCTTATCTTACTGATGGCGGCGCCAATGGTAAAGTAATGAGTGCCAGACTGTTCAACAAGCTGGACAAGGCATGGCGGACATTCACCCACTCTCAGCAGACCTTCTGCCGTATGGCATTGATTGGGCCAGACAAGGCCACCAAGGTTATCCGCCAACAGAAGCGTAAAGGAACACAATGACCACCATCGCAGCAGTTGTTATACATGGACATGGCAATCCCAATGATGTGCCGTTCATCCTTCCCATCCTTGTGACTCTTCTTGTCGCCTTCCTTGTGGTGGCGTGGTTTGCACAACCGCCTAAGTGGCCAACCAACAAGGAGATGGAAGAGCGGAGGAAGAAGAAGCGGTAGGGCTGACGCCACCCCACCCCCATACGGGTGCCACCCGTCCTTTTAACCCCCTCCTAGTGGGGGTTTAGGCCAGCCTATAGGTGTCTTCTGGGTGGGGCTAACCAGCCCCCCCTATGGGGGCGGTTATCCGTTTTCTATCGAGAGACGCTTTTTTTACCAGTTTTTTTATATATACG
>ERZ724509.764-NODE-764-length-13046-cov-3.775691_pt1 | contig 13046 bp, 40 predicted proteins | sample MGYA00376042_ERZ724509 | MGnify/ENA primary metagenome ERZ724509 (study PRJEB28724, sample SAMN07190887) | wastewater metagenome | isolation source: effluent of sewage treatment plant in Hong Hong | place: USA: Christiansburg, Virginia | collected 2016-03-01 ...
CATACTCTTCCTTCTTCTGGTTGTATTCCGACGTGTATTTCAGGTCATTCACCGCTATGGCTGCTTGGATCAAATCAGCCACACATGCGGACACATGATCGAATTTCTCATCTAGGTTCACTTAAAACTCTTCCCTACCAAGAACTTAGACACAGCGACTTGAATGTCACGGGCAACCTCAACACTGATGCACGAATCCGGCTTCAGGTTCATGAGATACCTCGTCACAGACTTTGCGAAATCAGTGAGTGGGGGGAGCGTTGATACTCCCGAGAACTCAAGAATCTCATCCCCGATCTTGCGGGACAGTCGTAGCTCGGTGCAGAGCCTGAAGATGAGGGTATCCGCAACAACAACTTGCTCGGTCATACCCTCCCAGTTTTCCCTCAGGCTCCGCACCAGTTCACTCATCATGCCGTCGATTGAGACATCAATGAATTCCTCCACTTGGGAGAACACCTGAGGATAAGTGTTTGATGCAACACGGAACTTCCTCTTCATGGTGGGCCAAGCAAGGGTAGCGCCAGTATCTTCTGAGCAGAGCACACCATCAAACCTCGGCGTGATACTGAAACAGTCGCTGTAGAGCACCCTGATCCCGACCTGCCAGCTACCCCCGGCGATGTCGATGCACTTATCCGAGAGGTAGATTGCGCTAAACACATCAGCCTCAGCGTAGAACGAGTGCACACTTACCTCGCCCTTGAGGTAGTCAAAGATCAAGTCGTTGATCTTCACACCAGGGATGTACATTCCCCCACCCGCAAAGACCTGTGTCACAACCAAGCCTTCAATCAAGTACCCGATCTCACCTGACTCTTCCAGCCAGAAGTTCACCATCGTCTCAGCGCCCAGTGCAGATGACTCTGCGAATCTCCACGCATACTTGATCGGAACCTTCAGGATGGAGAGCAGGGAGTTCATGGCTTCAGCGTTGATCCCGTACTCACCGCCATCAATCGTGATGTACCAGTCCCCATCCTCATAACGCACACTCGCATCAGTGATCCTCTCCATGAGTTTCACCCTGTCGTATCTATCTTCCAATTGGTCGATCAATTGCATGCGCTTCTCCTGAGACTTGTGGCTGGGCGGCTAGAAGCAGAGTACCCTCAGGCACTCTCTCCCATCTGAGGCGATGGATAAATCGGTTCGGTCCCTTCCCCTGAAGATTTAGACCGATGGAGGTGTCAGTTCTCCCCTGTTCCGCTGTTGTGGTGGTGACACCTCTCGACGTGAGCCAAGCTAGCACCGCCCGAGGTGACGTTAGCCACTTCAGGTTACGGTTGTGTAACGATCTCCCAGATCATGTTTAGCTTCCGATGCCGAAGTGATCCAGATAGCCCATGGCTACTCCGTACTTCTTACTGGGGTTTCCCTGTAGTGGAAGGTAATCAATGTCGAACAGTTCAAGATACCGTTCGATAAGCTTGTCGATAGCCATGTTGTACTGGTGGTCAACTGACCTGATGCGATCGTTCTTGGGAAGCTTTGTGTAAGGGGTGTAGAGGAACACGCTATAGCACTCCCCTATCTGTGCCCCGACAAAGTTCACCATCTCCCTGAGCATGGTCATATCCTTGTTGCTTCCAGAGAGATGAGCATGCCAGTGAGCGTGTGCCAAGATGTCGATCATGGAGCCAGCGGTGACGAACTCATCAAACTCCCGCTCCTGCCACATCTGTGCCATGAGGATCATGAATTCATCATCCCATGTTGATGCTTTGTCTAGATCTGCGCCGTACTTGGCTGCTGTTCTAGTGAGGCCGACGATAGCTGGGATGTCAAGTGCTTTGCCCAGCTTCTTTGCCAGCGACTTCTTTGAGGTGCCAGGTGCACCGGAGATTGAGATGCATACGGGGACGATCTCAGGCTCTTTCCAGGGGAAGAGTGATTTGATGGAGCCTGTTGCCTGCTCCCATGGCTCGTCCACAAAGATGAGAGAGCCGCTTACCTCTTCGTAGCCCTCTTCATCGAAGTCCATCAGTAGAAGCCCTTCTTCTTTCTGGATGCTGCATTTCCGCCCACTGACCTCTTTCCGAGGTTGCGTGAATTCTTGAGAAGCCCGTGCTTCTTGAGGTTGTTGTAGATGGTCATGTGAGTAGTCGGGTGCCCGTTAGCGGTGCACTCTTCAGCGATCTGATAGATCGTCTTCCTCTTCACTACATACTCTTGGTACAGGAAACTCTTGTCCTGCCACGGTCTGAACTGAGCCATCTCTAATCCTCTCTTGTGCTTGATTGCACACGGTAGGGCTGGAACTCCCGCTCCCACTCTCTCCTAGCCTCGCCCGCTTCATCCTCAGTGTCACAGTATCCGAGATTAGTATGCTTACCTTCCACACAACCCCTGGCTCGCCATCGTCCTGTCCTTTTGTGCAGGTCTACGCCAACATACTTTGACTTTGCCCCCTTACGTTTTCTCACATTCTGACGGTTCTGTGCGCTCGTAACAACTCTTAAATTCTCCCTTGTGTTGTCGAGCGGATCTCCATTCATATGATCACCATAAAGCTTGTTGCCAGCATCAGCATCCAGTCCCAATACCTCTCGGTGGAGGTAGATAGTCTGCATTCTCTTTGCGTAGCCAGCCTCTGTGATATGCCACGTGTGCTTTGAGAGTTCTTCAAAGTCGTCATCGTCAACTTCAGTATGAGCAACGATCTCTCTGTTACGATATAGCGGTATCTGTTTCATAGCTTCAACCCGAGACTATCAAGCTCTTCTAGATCTAGTCGGATAGAATCAGTAATCTCAAGGTCTACTTGCTGGGCAATTAAATTCACTCCGTGCAATGCAACTCCCCAACTATCCGCAATATCATGATCCGAATCTGCCAAGCTACCGACTGCTTGCTCAGAATAGTTGTGACGTATCACCCTCCAAGTCTGAGATTTGCGCATACGGTTACAAAGTTTAGTAGCCTCGGTTGCCCCCATTGATTTCTTTGCCTCGGTAACGAACTTACGACTCAGGTTTCTATAATGAAAGAACGCCTTCCAAGTTGAAGGTTCTACATCAGTTGCTTCGATCCCGTTCCCGAGACATACACAGATGAGCGCACCAACGATGTAGCTGAGTGTGCGTGCTGTTGCCGGGTTCTTTACGAAGATGCTCTTCTCAATGAATACATGATCTGGCTGAGTCCATTCTAGCAGTTCTGTCAATTCATTGTAGATCTCAAGCAGCTTGCCCTGCATGGTCTTCTTCTTGTCTAGCTTGATCTTGCCCTGATGCTCCATCTTTCCATCAACGAGCAGGGTCCACGCCACACCCAGGGAGCTAGAGTCTATGCCAATTACACGCCTGATATCTGGGTTACGGTCAATCCCCACGCCCTTGACAACCATCAGATCAGATGGGAATACCCCTCGGTATCAAGATCCCATCCCCAATTCTCTAACTGTGTCTCTTTGTTCTTGCGTGCACACAAGGCGCAGTAGTCATCCTCGTTGTAACGTGAAAGAAGGGTCTTGCAGGACTTCTCCCGGCAAACCCTTCCTCGCATCTCTTTGTTCTTCTTGGCATGATAAGCAGCTAGAATTCTGGCATTCGTAAAGATCCTTGTGCACTCTTTGCTGCAAAACCTCTGGTTGTGCACAGCCTTTACGAACTCGACATCGCACTCTTCTCTATCACATACTGCTAGTGTCTCTTCCATCTGGATTAACACTATACCTTAAAGGCAAATCAACAGTAGACAAAAGAATAAATCCTCTTAACCTTGAGTCAAGTTCTGATCCCCAATTATACCGTGGAGATTTTTATGTGTCTGCTGCACCATCTAGGGTGCATTCACCAGTGTCCAAGTTGATCCAGTAATCAACAGCCACCTCGTAACCGATCCAAGAAAGCTTCTCTCGGATTAGTTCGTCTACATGGATACGTTCTTCATCAAGTATATCTGGAACCTCATATTTCTGGGAGGCGTACAGATATACCCGCACCTTAACACTTCTTCCGTCTTGGCTTCTGCCTAGGATGCGGGCCATCAAAGTCTCCGTTCTCTCTTTGTAGTTTCGTTGCCTGCACATGGTGATCATGACAGATTAACTCAAGGTTGGACAGGTGGTGCCAACAACCCATGACATTATGATTTTGCTTGCAAGGGACTATGTGATTTACTTCGAGCCTCTCTCGGCTCCCGCACCCCGTAACACTGCAACGGTACTTGTCACGCCGCCTTACTGCCTTGCGTGCGTACCTGTAGTAATGGTTGTCATAGTAGGTCTTTGAACATTTGTCACTGCACCAACGTTTGCGCTTTGGTCCCAGCTTCTTTGCACACAGGTCACAACAACCCTTGCGGTTGACTCCCTTTAGAAGTGTGCACTTAGTCGTTGCCATGGCATGACTCTATCATGATCATGCACCTAAGAACAAAGTCCAGCAGAGAATGAGGATGATCGCACCCCAGAACGCTGCCTTCTGCCAATCTTTCCACGGATAAGGCGGTTGACCATAATCAGAGGTGAACTGTAGAAGTGCCGCTATGTTACTCATCTTTGTATCCGTATTCGTCTAGGTAGTCTTGGTCTACATACTCAGCTAGGAGTAGTGCCCGGTCTAGCAACTTGGTCTTGCCCACAAGATCATCAAGAGTGTCAGCATCGCATTCCCAGAACGCATCAATGAGATTGACGTAGACATCTAGTGTCCCGCCCTCATTTCCTGACAACCATGGATCAATGATCTTGATTACCTCTTCAAGCAGTTCTGCTCCGCTACCCCAGCCCATCTTGAATCTCCCTCAGACGCTCAACAAGGTCAGAAGTCTCACTGAAGTAAAACCCACGATCATGCTGCATGTCTCTTAGATCAGCCATCACATTGTCAAACTCATGACAAGTGAAGGTAAGTTCTAGTGCGATCTCTTCTGGCACCTTCTGCTTGACTTCCATCAGGCCCGCAACTCCCTTAGAAAGTCTAACAACTCGCCAGTAACAGCCCATGAGATACCGATCTCATCATCGAATTGCTGAAGGTCTGCAACCAGCCACTTCCTCTCCTGCTCGGTTAACGTAATCTTGATTTCTACATCATCACTTACGCCTTCGATCTTCATCTCAATCCCTCCAAGAAATCATAGATATCCCTTGTCTCGTCATAGTCGATACAATCTCTCTCATCTGCCTCACCGAGATCAGCAAGAATCCTACTGAGTTCAGTCGGGGTCAACTCAATGACCACCCTGTAGGAAATGGGCGGTACTTCATTAGTGATATTCATATCATCTCCGTTAGTTTCTTCATCTGAATGAAATGATGTCTCATCTCATCTACAATTGCGTAGCTATCTCTGCCCTGTAGTTCGCTTTCAAACCCCTCAGTCAGCCACATGAACCGCTGCATATCACTGAGTTTGATTCCGTCATCGTTCAGGTATGCCTGACGAATGCGCTCCAAGAACACAGTCTCTTCATAGCTGAAGGTGATCATTACAGTAGTGTCCCATCGGGTAGAATGATCATGTGATCCCTTCCAATCCGCCTTGCGAATCTGATTGTGCTCCACGTACCAGAGCGGGTGATCTCATGGTATTCTTTTGGTGTTGCAAGCAAGATGTCACAGTTAGCAACGATGTCCTTGTTGCGCTCCAATGGTGGCTTCTCTTCCCGCTCCATATCACACACGATCACCTGTGACTGTTTGGAGTAGATGTTGCACGGGTAACCTACGATGAAGTACCCGAGTTGATGAGCCAGGTTGTGAAACTGAACGTCAGCGCCAATGCACTTACCGTGGTGTGCTTCATCACCCTCACCACTCTTGGTCAACTCAGCCAGGTAGTCAGCAACAGCATCAATCTGATACTTCGACATACCAACCTGAGTACCTGTGAACCCTACCTTCACCGTGATCCAGGCGGTCTAGTCACCCGGTTCGCCAGGTTGCGCTTGTCCAACTCGTTTGATGCAATGATACGCCGAAGTGCAATGCTGTCTGAGGCAAGAGAGAACTCGTCACCTAGCTGTAGAAGGAGATCAGGAAGCCCGTTTGTAATCTTCAACATTAACTCAAGATCCTCACTCGGAGCCTGATCAATTGTTGTTCTATCTGCTGCCATACTTAGCTCAGTCATGATGCTGCCACCTGCATATAGAAGTCATTGAACTGAGGAATGTCATAGTCTGCTTCCTTGCCTAATTCATAGAGATCGTATAGATCACTCTGAAACTGCTGCCAATCTGCTACACTCAACTTGATCTTGATACAGACCTCACTACTCTTCTTCTGAACCTTCATCCTCTTCCTTTCGGATCTTTTTCACCTTGTCGGTATATGGTTTGATGTCTACACCGATCTCATTGTCGGGTAGGCAGTGGTAGGCCACATCACAGCCTGCACAGGTGGGACTGCCGATCTTGTACGGACGCTTCGGTAGCTCCCCGTCTTGATGACACAGCCATTCTGCGTACCACTTGTCAATGATCTTCATCGCCTTCTCAGGACTAACCTTACGCTCAAAGATCTTGGTTTCCTGCGTGTTCTTGTTCTCGTAGATGATCCAGATCTTCTTGTACCCGAGAACCAGTGCGTAGATGTTGCACTGATCAAAGTGCTCATCTTTGGGCTTCTTCCACTTCAGTCTGTTGACGAACACCTCATCGGAACATGACTTGATCTCAATGAGGATTCCTTCACCCTCCCACTGCGCTTCACCATCTGCGTGACCACTGATAGGGGGACCGAACTTGTCAGTCTTAACTTCAGTCTCATCCTTGAAGTCGATACCCATGGTGTGAAGCAGCTTCTGAATGCGATCATGCACTCCATGTCCGTTACCAAACACACGCTGGATGCGAGGGTCGATGAACCCACGCTTCTCCACTGACCTCAAGAGGTAGACGTTTCGCCTCCCGCACTTACCCGTATACCCACCGAGGATTGACGGGTGGAACCCATCGTCTTCGATGTTGCGTGATGTATCCCTTGCATCAACCCATGCCTGGTCGTATGCCTCAATGAATCTCTCAATACTTGAACGCTCATCATCCGTAGGGATCTCAGCATCCTTGGCTGGCATGTGAGCAGCAATCTGCTCCCGCTTCTTAGCCCTTACTATGTCTACGATCTTCTTCGCCAAAATTCAATTCTTTCACTACCCACATCTCAGAGAAGGAACCCCTCTCCGTCACTTTATTGTACGTACTCTCAACAACCTCTTCATGAGTGATCTCCAACCACTCCATAAGAGTGCGAGCAACTTCAAACAAGTCACCCAACTCTTCAACGATATATTCCCGGTCGTTCTCACGCATAGCATCAGCTACTTCATGCGCTTCTTCCAACAGTTTCCTAGTCATCCAGAACTCAGCCAGGTTCGCACTGTCATCAATGCGAACAGCAGTGTATGTACCACCACCAGTCCACTCATCTACAGTCTGACCATCCTTATCACGCACCAACTTACCTGTAGCCAATGAGCTAGGCGTCATGTTATTCCAACCAAGATGTTCGAATAGATCTACGGTAGTCACTTCATTGCCTCCGGGTTTTTGACCTTTTCTAATCCGCCACACTTCGGACATACAAACTTGATCATCTGCTTGTCATTAGCTTCAATGATGCCATCCATACGTCCCCAGAACTTGCAGTTGTTACACTCTACAGTCCCATAGACCTTCTCGTGAAAATCCATGGCCTCAACCATGTCCTTTGAGTCAGCTACCTTCTCTAGCGGCTCATCACTTAGCTCGGTCATCCTCTTCCCGTACCTTCCTCATGTTCTGGCACAGTAAGATCGTGAAACCAATCCCCGACATCACTTCTGCCAAGCCAGAAACAAATCTCACTAAACGGGTGGGCAATGAGATTGTGTATAGCCCACATTAAGTTCTCAGTCATTACTCCCACCCAACGAAGATAAGGTCTGGGCGCATTCTTCTACACCAAGCCTCAACATCGGGACCAAAGTAATCGCTTCCCACGTGAGTCCACACAACTCCACAGCCAGGAGTTCCGTTCTTCGAACCATAGCCATAGATGGTTTCATGGAAGGGATCGTACGGACTACAGCTATGCCCACAATTGCCGCACTTACTGTCGCTGCGATTGATGATGAGAGTATTCTGCTCATTCATGGTACCACCCTCTGCCACCCTTGTGGCCCAACGTTCCTTCAGTTCTTTTCTCTCCCGGTCCAAGCTGGATCGGCGCAACATCTAGACACGGGTTACTAGGGAACTCGCTCATGATGATGCTCACACACACAGCAGCAACCTGGGCTAGCTCAACCCTGAGGTTGTCCCAATCTTCCTCAAGGATGGCATTGGCTACCTCGCCAACTTCTTCCCCGAGAATGGTGTTCTTCTTGTGGATGTTCTCAGGCCACACACCGTCTGGCCGATTCCACTTTTCAACTTGGAAATCTAGTTGTCTCTGAACCAGATCCCATGCTTGTGCACGATCCATCATCCCTCCCATTTGGGGAACATCGCTGCTGTAGCTAGAACCTGTCGGCTCTTTGCCCGCTCAATTTCTTCGATAGCCTCACTCACCATGACATAACCCTCATGGTCAAGTTCATCAGCCCAGTTCTTCAGCCACCTAGTCACGTCAGGGAAGTTGATGATTCCATTCCACCTCTGCTGAACATCACCCATACCCCTGTTCCACCCAACGCCTCACTGCATGCTCAGCACAGAACTCAAGCTCTACCTTGTTGCCCTTAGCATCTTCGTACTCAACGATCTCAGTGCCAGGCTGAACGCAGACCCTCGGCTCAGAGCACGTAACATATCCCTTACCTTGTGCGTACATCAGACCCACACCTTCTTCCCGTTGTTAAGATCTCTGCGCTGCTTCTCAGTCAGTTGTTGTTCGTAGATATAGTGAGGCAGTTGGTACCGGCCTTCACATGCGTACATCCAAGCAAGGCTCCACGATCCACGAAACCTACGCATCTCTTTTGACTCACGCCCAGTGCCCTGGTGCTTTCGACAAATGACTGGCATCAGACCTGTCCCTTCCGTGAGTCCAGATACTGCGGCGCACAATCATCAAAGTAGAGCGTGGGTACGTAGCGCATCTCAGCCTCATAGGCACAACGAAATTCCTCATTTTGTTCCTCTTGTATTCGCTGACGTGCGCCTTGCGCTAGTCGCTGCACTAGTAACTCAGAGTCGATACCATTTCGCAACGCACCTCTCAGTGCGCTAGCCAGGTACTCTTCTAGCGAGATCATGGGGAGACTTTACCCTGCATCCACTCATGCCCGTATGGGGTGATCCATATCTTGAAATAGTCAGATCCGTAGTCAGAATTTCCCGGCTTCGTGCTGTTTCCCCAGGTGATCTCCTGCACAGTAGCCACACCGATAGCACCAGTCTTCTCAAGCACCTTGAGCCAGTTTGGATTGTGGCCTCTACGCTTCGTGAACCCGTCATCACATACAGCGTTGACAAGCATCCAGAAGTTTGGCTGGTAGAACTCAGGGATCTCAGCGACCATGGACGATCTCATGCTCATGCTTGCCAGTAATTTTGAGTACGTTGATAACTTCAAGCAAGGAATCGTACATGACCATAAGCGAATCCTTGATCAACCTGTCATCAAGTCTCTTGGTCTGAGCCGACTTGATCTTCCAGTACTGAGCAGCCAACCCGATACGTGAGCGGTACGTTGCCATCTTGACTGCGCTGATAGTGGCCTGTGGTCCCGTGTACTGCTCTGGATTGGCAATGATGGCAGCAGTGAGGCTCACCGCCTTCTCAAAGTCCGAGCCTACCATCTCCACCGCATAGTCAATCGCCTCTTCAAACGATTCAATCTTCAGATCAATTGTCATTCTTCGCTCCATCCTTCTGGAATAGTATTTCCATCACTCACCCATACTTCACCTGCACCTAAGATGATGTCTTTGATGGGTGGACCAGATACTTCATGCACATACTTGATCACATGAAAAACAAAGTTCAGTCTGTTCTGTTCTTTTTCAGTCATTTTCTTTATCTACCCATCTCGTATATCCAACTCTATACCCACCCTTGCCATCTGAGTGGTGGTGGTTCCACTTATTCAGATCATGCTCAGAGGCTTTCCAGCCATCAAGTTCATGTGCTGCTGCGATCTGGTGCCTGTACTCCCACAACTGGTCCCTGTCTAGCTCAAGGGTTACGCTCTTTACCTGCCGCTTCATTCCGAGCAGGTGCAGCCCCCTTAGGTTCATATCTACATCCACAAAACCGCTGAACAGAATAGCCTGTGCTGCACTCTTGAGATCTAGGTCGATATCAAGGAAGAGAACCCCTGACTCTTCATCCCGAAGTTCAATGCTGATGTAGTCTTCGTTCGGATAGTTAACCTGCCTCTTGGAGAAGTGGATACTGCCCTTCAGTGTCTTGTCACTCATTAGCTCTTCTTTCTTCTTCATCCCGCAACTGGTCTTTGAGATCAATGATCTCATCGAATAGGTTCTTCAGAACCTCCCAGTCTATCATCGCAATACTCTTGTCCTTGTACCCATCAAAGATTGCAATGATGATAGGTTCATAGCCTTCTCGCCAAGCATCCTTCTCATGCTTCTTGAATGCCTCTACGTTGCAGGCGAAAGATTTCCGCTCCGTGAACTTGTAGTCCAGCAAGTAGCCATGCAACCTGGCATCACCTTTTCGCTCGCCACGACCGCTGTTTTTTACCAGCACGGCTCCATCTTGCTTGGCCTTCTTTGCCTCTGCGGCGTTGAAGTCAGCCCCCTGCATCAGTACCACGCACCAGGCGGATCATCAGAGTAGCGTGGCTGTCGAATCTCCCGCTTGAAAAACGAGATGCCCTCCACGATCTGCACCAATTCCCAGCCCTCACGACCGTGACGATTCAGATGCTCTTCAGCCTGCTCTAGATGCTCAATCGCATTATCAGGCTCAACGATCTTGTACTCCCACTTAATCATTCAGCACCGCCTCAATCTCTGCCCAAGTCTGAGGACACCTGCCCCCGAACTCATCTAGGTACGGACCAGCTTTTGCATGCTGGTCATACAACTCTTCACCACCAAGATGTCTCATCCACTCCCACGTAGGGATGTCATGGCCTTCATGAACCAGCACACCATCCTTATAGAGTCCCATCCAGTCGCCCTGATTGCACGTGAACACCTTGAAATCACTCATCTAGTTCCCTCACCTCAAATACTTCCCATTCTTCATTCCCACTCATACCACGCTCATCCCATGCCTGATCAAGAGCCTCATCGTAGTTGTCAGCTTGGATAGTCCTGACCTCAAGTGCCTTTAGTACAACTCTAAACAGTGGCATCAGGTTCCTCCGCATTCCAATCAAGACCAACATAGTGAATCGGGTAGAGTTCCTTGACGATCAGACCATTGCGTCCACGCCCCCGAACTCTGTCACGGATGTACTTGCCATCCTCGTCAGTCTCGTAGCTGATTGCGGGACCATGCCTCTCAGCCTGTGCACGTGAGCGGTATACATTGCCACCACAAACCCACAGACCTGTCTCATCAGTTCCTAGGTAAATGCTCTGACTCATCCGTAACTCCCAACAACATGCCAGCCAATGTCTTCCTTGGTAAAGGGAACGTCATGTTCTTCATCATCTGAATCAAACGAGTAATCCCGGTCCTTGAAGATCTTCTTCTCACAAAGCACATCTAGAATTCGGTCATTGATCCCACGCCCATTAGGAACAATGAGATCATTAGGATCTACGGCAAGATAGCCAAACAGTCCATCCAGTTTGGTGCCTTCAACCCAGATCATAGTTTCGTTGTAATGCCATCCACCACGCTCGGTCTGAAGCCAGTCGATGCCCTCAAGAAGATCTTCAACTTCAATATCTTCACCCTCTCCAATATAGAACTCAAATGGAGGTAGGCCGTAGTACATATCAACACTTAGCGACCTACCCATCAGACAGTCTCCATGATATTGTCGAGGGTCCAGCTAGGAGTGCCTGAGTTCTCAGCCTGCTCAATTGCATCATTGAGCATATCCTCAAAATCATCGTCACCCTCCTTACCCTCTGCCTCAAAGTCCACGTAGTAGGTGGCCCTGAACACTGCTGTATACTTACTCATTCGAACTCTTCCCATTCACCCTTAGTAATATCCAGCCTCCAAATGCGGGGCCGGTCTGCTTCATATCTCTGTGCGAAATCTTCACCGGACTCATTGTGGCCTGGCTTGAAGTAACGCATCTCTCTCGTCACCACACCACGTGCAACTGACGCTGCTGAGTACAGTCGATATCCCTTGCGGGTAGTGACTGCATAGATCTCAGTTGGTAATCCTCCACGGATTCTTGTTCTTCTCATCCCCATGAATATCCCGTCCTTGTCTCATTGCAATCGTCGCACTCCCTCGGCTTTTTGTATGCCGGTAGGTCTTTCTGCTCATTGCTCAGAAATGCCCTGGGAAGATCGTGTCCATGCCGGTAGTACCTTCTAGGACTGAGTGGTCCATCACACGTCACACAAGTGGTCGGAAACACTGCTCTGTCTCGCTCTACCCACTCCCCATCAACACTCTCGTACATGATACCCTCACGATGGGGCCAGTAATATGCGAGAGCATTCTTGGCGTGCCCTTCGGTCTTGTGCACCTTGAACTTCGGGCTTCGGTTAGGGATGTATGAGGCCCAAAGCTTTAGTTGCTTGTCACCCTTGCCATTGGGATCAAACTCATCTAATCCCATAGCTCATCACCAAACTCATCCATGAGATTATCAACTCTATGGTCAAGCTTCTCATATGCTGACTGGAAGTCGCTAATCAATCCATAAAGCTTCGGATCAACACTCTTAACCTCTTTCCAGTCAGCATAATGGACAGTGGCATAGTCAAGACCCTCTTGATCTACCCGCTCAAGGTAGTTCTTCACCTCTGCGCTAAGCCCTGGCATTGATGTACCCCACTGCTGTTACACGGTTCAAGACAGTAAGCCACACAGGCTTTCTCTCGCCCCGAGATGATCCGTAGGAAGAAGCTGAGCCAATCGGTTTCACCCTAATACGGGTATCTTCCACATCAAGGACGATAACCTCATGCATAGTTCATGATGATGACTGAGTGTTTGCATAGATGACT
>ERZ724509.768-NODE-768-length-13010-cov-12.579699_pt1 | contig 13010 bp, 19 predicted proteins | sample MGYA00376042_ERZ724509 | MGnify/ENA primary metagenome ERZ724509 (study PRJEB28724, sample SAMN07190887) | wastewater metagenome | isolation source: effluent of sewage treatment plant in Hong Hong | place: USA: Christiansburg, Virginia | collected 2016-03-01 ...
ACTAATATCTTGTCAAGCAAATATTTGTGCCACTTTTGGCATTTTTTTGTTTTTGACGCAAAAATATGATAGGATTTTGATATGACTGATTCTTCTCAAATACCTGCTTGATCAACCGAAGCTACTTCTGTTGCTCCAGTCGCCCCCGTTGTACTCTCTCCCGCACAGGTTGAGGAACTCAAACATGCTATTAAAAAGCCGGTAAATAATTTTCAATCGGCACGTTTTGACGAACTCGCAACGATTATTCATCAGTGTCTCAAGGAACAAGATTCAGACAAGGCACTTAAATTGATTACTCGATGAGCTCTCAGTTTTCGATCTTCTGATATGCATTTTGAATGTTATGAGACGAGTGTTCCATTCCGACTTCGTATCGATGGTGAACTCGTGACAGTATTTCATCTTTCATTTGCTGAATACAAACTCGTGATCGAGCGTATGAAGTATCGATCAAACCTCAAGCTTAATATTACAGATGTGCCGCAGGATGGAAAATACCGTATCGATGATACAAATGGTCATCTCGATGTACGTGTCTCGACATTGCCAGTAAAATGGTGAGAAAATGCCGTATGTCGTATCCTCGATAGTGTTAAAAATATTCCAAGTATTGTAGATCTTGGAGTGATTTGGACAGCAAAGAGGCAAATCGAGAAGACATTTGAAAAATCGGCTGGGATGATCATCGTGACAGGGCCTACGGGATCAGGAAAGACAACTACACTCTATTCGCTCCTCTCAACCCTCAATACTCCTGATAAGAAAATTATTACACTCGAAGATCCGATTGAATATGAGCTTGAGTGAATTGTGCAATCTGAGGTAAATCCGAAGAATAATTATACCTATGAGACAGGTCTCAAGGCGCTCCTTCGACAAGACCCAGATATTATTATGGTTGGTGAGATCCGTGATCATGAAACAGCAAATACAGCAGTACAAGCAGCCCTTACATGACATTTGGTACTCTCAACCCTACATACGAAGAGCGCAGTTGAGACGCTTGAGCGACTCCTTAATATCGGTCTGGCACCCTATTTGCTTGCATCCGCAGTAGATATTATCATTGCTCAGCGACTGGTTCGAAAACTCTGTCCACATTGTCGTGTCGAGTACGATCCAGATATGGCAGAAAAAGAACTCATTGATTGGGTGATGCGCGAGATCGGTATGGCATCTATGATCCGTGCTCGAAAAGAGGGATACAAACTCTATCGATCAGGTGGTTGTGATGAATGTGGTAATACGGGTTATAAGGGTCGTGTCGGTATCTATGAAGTGCTTGCATTCAATGATGAAATCCGTGCTGCTATTCGCGCAGGCGTATCACCGCAAGATATTCTCGTTATGGCTCGTAAGCAGGATCTCATTCTCATGCGAGAAGATGGTATTCTCAAGGCTTTACGAGGAAAGATCGACCTTACTGAGTTGTTCCGAGTTGTTGAATAGTTTATTTTTATGACAAATATACCTTCCAAATTACATACTGATGAGACTATTGAAAATGCAAAAGCACTTTTTTTGAAAGGTCTTTCTGATTTAGATATTCTTCTTTCGCAAGTGCATGATAGAATCCAACAAACTCTTACTCATGGGGAGTATTTGAGTGATTTAGAAATCACGGAACTTGTGAGTACACTTATAAAAAGTAATGATGCCACAATAAAATATAGTCCTCAGACATGATCAGAATTTGATATAGGCAAAGTATCTATATTTTCTGGTGATTCAAATGAGCACTATCGAGAGATGATACTTTCAGATATTTCATCGTTGTCGCGAGGTGTAAGGGGTGCTTCATTTGAATTTGTAAATCCTGCTCTTCAGAGAATAATTCGTACTCTTGGTTATACTTTATCTCAAGGAATTCAAGTTGATTCTACAAATGATGAGATTCTCTATGTATTTCTTGCATCTTTCTTCAGTATGTATGCGTTTAAATATCATACAAAAGCATGGGATTTATTGGATGGGTATGAATTTAGTCATAAAGAAGAACTTTTAAGTATCAAAACTGACATTCAAAATCAGAATATATCAGAGGATGCAATCGAACAAATTTCCCTCTACTATGCACAACTTTGTTACCATTTAATTCAAAAATGAACTTGATCATCAGCTGGGTGGGATAGTCTTTCAGTTAATAACCAAGATCAATTACTCTCAAATTTTATTTTTCATCTTATTTTTCATCTTGATTGTCATGGTGAATTTTCCCTCTTTTTCCGACAACTTTTTGAGTGATTAGAATATTCACGCGAAGCCCTCAGAAGTATTATATCTGAGTACCAATCAAAGAAAGCATTTATAGTTTGAGATACGAATGATACTCGTCAATATACGAAATTTCTTCGATATTTTCGTGAGAAAATCAACAAGGTTCCTACATTGATTGTTCCAGATAAATTTTCTTTTATTTCCACGGCACCGGGGTCATTGGATGTGCTTATGGATTCTTCCGATACTCCTGGTATATCTCATCTTGAATTAGCTGATATTGCTCTCATTATTCAGGTTTTAAAACACTTTCTTGTCTTTGAAGAGATATATCATGAAATACCAATAACATTTCAGAAGTTTCAAGTGGATATTCATCATCCAATAGCTAATCCAGTTCGAACAGAAGTTTCGATTGTTGCTAAAAACCAACAATTTCTTGCAAAAGTACAAACACGGCTCGAAACAATATCATGATGAATACAAGGTAATCCGACAAGGGCAGATCTTCGGAGATTTCGTGGGGAGTTAAGTGATATGCGATTGAAAATGAATGATATTCTTACTGAATGTATATCATATAACACTCAGATAGAGTCAAATCTTCATTCGCTTTCCCAGTTTATCGAAACGCTTCAATTATGCTTGGAGAATATATCGCGTTTGAGTGAATATAAGAAGAAAGAGGTAGATCAAGAGGGTGAAAATACAGTGCCCATGTCATGAATACTGATTCCTGAAAACACGGAGGTATTTGATACTGAGCGACGAGAGTATTATCTCGACATTCTCAAGGAATGTCGAAAAATCGCAGATACATCTACAAAGAAGAATGCATCTACTGGTGATAGTGAGAGCGTGGCCGACGGGAGTGTGAGCAATGCAATTTGAAAATTTTTACATTTTTTTCAATGATTGATTGAGGGAAATAAAATACTTCTCGATGACTCTTTTTCATGGAACCAAGTATATGATTTATGGACAAAGCAGCATGATATGAATGGACGACGTGATAAAATGGCACAATCAGTTCTGCGACCGATGGTAGAGAATCATGATGAGAAAATAGTAGGCATTCATAGTTCAGCTTCTTTTGAAGTCGCATTTCCAATGCTCTATGATATCATAGAGTACTATGCAAATGGAAAAACTCAAAAAGAAGAAAAGAATAAAAAATGGTGTTCCCTCTACCTTCCAAAATTAAAAAGTTTTATTTCTGAATATTTTCCCGATAAATAGATTGACAAATATATAATTTGTGTATTATGGACACATCACAGTATCGATATATTATCATATTGTGATGTGTTTTTTCTTTCATATGACAAGACCATAGGAGGTCATCATGGGTGCAAAAGCTCAAACAGGAAATGATGTTTACGTTATTCGTTCTTCCTCTGGAAATTCCTTGGAACTACGAAATGCTGCTGGCATGATTCCACCGGGTTTGTGGTTTGATTTTGGTAAAAGTAAGGCTTCTTTTAAGGCTTTGCGTGAACATCTGAGTGGTATTGAACAAGTTAATGTCAGTTTGAATATTGCTTCCTTTGGAAGAAATTCTCATGTTGACAAGAGTCGACAGCAACTTTTTTCGGTTTTTAATGATGAGCTGATTGTCCATTCTGGACAAGGGAATCGCTTTGCATTTTCTTTTCGTGGTCCAGGTGTTGAACATTTTCAACTTGAACAAAAAGTTGAAAATCCAGTGCTTGCTCAAGTAAAGTCTGCTTTGTGTAAACAATATTCGTCCGACAGTATGAAAGCAATGGAGTTTCTGAAATCCCTCCATGCGCATATGCTGAATCTTGATCGGGATATTATATTGATTGAATCCATCAAGGATTTGATTCGTGCAATACTGCCCGATTCTCCCAAAAAAGTCGTGCAACACTGCTATCATGCTTGGTTTCTGAAACAAGAACTGATTGTTTATGGCAATCGATCTGAACATGGTTCCAAGGCCATTAAGGTTAATGTTAAACACTTGTCAACACTGGTGGAAACAATGCTGATGGAGCAAGACATGCTCATCGCTGAAAGTTCATCATTTGATACTAATACCAACTCTTTTTCCGAGGAGATCATCCTCGAGGAGCAATATATGCCCGTCAATCAAGAACTACAGACTCTCTTTGCTGAACTTTTTGCGAAGCGTATGCAAGTCGGCCAGAAAATGAAAGATTTGCAGGCACGCCGCGATGAGCAGGAGGCTCAGCGCGTCGAGGTCCGCGCTCATCTTGACAGTCAGCAGGTTCAAGAAATACAACTCGAAAAGGATATCGGTCAACTGCAAACTGAAGTGAAGGATTGTCAGCCGATTCTGGATGAGGTCCGTAACGACTTTGTTCAAGCCGTTAAGGCTGAGGCAGAAGCAAGTAGTAATAACCTCCTGGCGTTCCAACAGGACCCTAACTTGGCCTTCATTGCTGCCCAAGCGACAGCCAATCGCACAGATGCGATGGCGAAAGTTCAGGAGAAACAAGGTCATATGGACACTGCTCGGTTGCAACTGCAAGAAAAGCAAAATTCCTATGAGCTGGTCAAACAGACTCGTAAGAATCTTGATAAGCAGTATGAAGAGCTCTACGGCGAGGTTCAGCAAATGGATCGTGAGCTGAGTCAGATGAAAATCAAGATTCAGTCCACACTGTCGCGGAAAGAAAAACCCGAAGTGGTTGCGTCGCTCGAGCTCTTGCTTGAGATTGGGCGTAGCATCATCATCACAGACTGATCAAACAAATATCCAAGGAGGGAACAACAAAATGTCGGAATTTATTCCGGCATTTTTTCATGATTTCATTTTTTTCAGTTTTTGATATAATTCTCTCTTCATTTCATTGATTTTCAGATATTTATATGATGAATCGTTCTATCCAAACTGGTCGTGATAATCAAATACTCCGTACTGCAAGCGCGCTTGTTGATATTAGTACCCAAAAACAAGCTCAAATACTTGCAAGAGAACTTGTTGAATGGGTAAAGTCGAATGATACTGCTGTTGGTCTTGCGGCTCCCCAGACAGGAGTCAATCTTCGAGTGATTGCTTGCGCACTTGGCACGGAGACACCAGATGGATATGAGATTCGTCGAGTGGTTGGAATGATCAATCCATGTATTGTTGAGGCAAGCAATGAGATGTGTCGAGAGGAAGAGGCGTGTTTTTCTGTACCATGAGAGACGGGTTTGGTCGTTCGTTCTACATGGATCATCCTGCATTACCTCGATGAAAATTTCAAATCTCAAAAGATCAAACTTGCTGGATTTGCAGCGCGTGTCGTGATGCATGAGATTGATCATCTCGATGGTGTTCTCTTCGTAGATAAGTTGGATGAATCTCCACAGCCAATGTTGTAAAATATGATGAGCTTTTTGTTTAATATCTTGAAATATCAATTTTAAATTACGAAACTATTTATAGTGAGTATCATTTTGATTTTGACAATCGAAATTTATGTCAAAAAGTTGTGTTCAGTGTAATAATATCCTATTATGCATTGGATATTATTTTTTGAATTATGAAATTCTTTCAGAGAGATCCTTGGTACCGAAGATTAGTACAAAGATCTGTTCAAACATTCATTCCAAGTAGGAAAGCAAGCTCGCTCCGATCTCGATTGCTTGCCATCACAGGAATAGCTGCACTCTTGGTGAGTGGCTTTACTTTTGCTTTGAGCACTGTTAGTGCAACAATCACTTGGCCAAATGCTCCTGCTGGAGAGGCAACAGGTGGCACGATGATGACGTATTTTAAAAATATGTTCGGCGAATCAACAGGAACCGGAAAAACTTGTTTTAGTACGGGTGTTTTGATCTGATTTTCGAATGATGGCACTCCAAATTGCAAAGGAATCAATGAAATCATAGCACTTGCTTCGGGGACTACTACCCTCGTATCAGGAGGTGGCACACCAACTCCAATGACATCATCTACCACCACTTTAGGGCCCATTGTTCCGGTATATGAGTCTAAAATTATTAGTGTTGCTCCTAATGGATATGCTTTTGTGAAAGAGGATGGAAATGTTATCATGAGATCAAACTTGGGTAATGCTAATCCTTTTGGGCAACCAGGTGTGCAAAATATCGCTCTACTTGCTATGTGAAAAACAGGATGAATAGGGTGTGGCATAACTACAACCTGGTACAATGCTCCTTATTCTACAAATACTTCTTGATGTTGGAATGGAAGTGGTCCAACGCAAAGTACACAAGTTGTGCAAATTGCCCCCTTTACTCAAAATTCAAACTATGTTTCTTGTTATCTTGAAAAAGATAGTGGCAGAGTGGGTGGAAGTTGTGTGTCTACTATACCGTCCGAATTTACTGGAACATGACGAGCTATTCAAGTTGGAGCAAATAATACTACCGCTTGTGCTCTTCGTGAGAATCATACACTCAACTGTTGGTGAACGAATTCTACTGGTTATTCCTTTCCGAATAGTCTGACGAATGTAGCGCAAATAAGCGTAGGAGTTGACAACTCATGTGCTGTTCTCATGAATGGATGATTGATGTGTTGGTCAAATACGAATACTCAGATCGCGACACCATCAGCATTTGGTAACAATGTAGCTCAAGTGACGGTTTGACAGGTGCATGCTTGTATTACTCGCACTGATGCTACCGTAGCTTGTTGGCTGCTTGATGGAAGTTCTACGGTTCCATCATGATATCCATCATCTCTGGTTACTGTCCCTGCATGATTGTCAAATATTGTCGATCTGAGCGCTTGATACAATGAAACTTGTGCTGTAAATGATCAAAGAAAAATTGCTTGTTGGTGATCAAAATCAACAACTGATTCTGGGTTTATCCCAAATAACTATCAATGGTCACCACCTCCGACATTGAGCTTCTCTGCTTCTAATACTGCAATTGTCTCTGGAAATACTACAACACTCAGCTGGAATACTACTAATGTATCAAGTTGTACAAAATCATGAGATTGGACAGGAACCCTTACGGGAAATCAGAATAGTCAGTCTCTCACAACGTCTGCACTTACAAGCAACAAGTCATATACGCTCACCTGTGTAAATACTTCTGGGGTATCTGTAGTACGTACAGTAAATATCAGTGTAACATCACCAACGACACCATCCATCATAATGCCGAGTCCGTCACCAAGTACTGTTAATGCAGGATCATCTGTAACTCTTTCATGGAATGCAACTCCTGCAACGAGTTGTACTACCACCGGTCCTTCGGGTGATACTAGTACTTGGGCAGCATCTGGGCTCTCATGAAGTGGTAGTCGTATATTCACACCAACGGTGAGTGGGAATTATACAATTACATGCTACAATGGATCAGTGAATAGTAGTCAGAGTGTAAATATAACTGTGACAGCAGTATCTGTTCCACCAATTACTACAGGTACCGTGACATCAAATATTATTAGCTCTATTTCAGCTGGATATAATTATACTTGTGCTCTTGATAATACTAACACTGTTAGTTGTTGGGATGATGACTCTCTCGCATCAAATGATTTAGCCACACCATCAGATCTTGGTAGTGTTCAGAAAGTTTATGGGGGTATGTATCATAACTGCATCATCAAATCTGATGGTGGCGTGAGATGTTGGGGTACCGCTTATGCTCAGACAAATTTTGGAATGCTTGATGTACCAAGCGAGGCAACGAATGTTGTTCAACTTTCTCTTTGAGCTTTTCATACTTGTGCTCTCAAATCGATTGGTGATGTAGTTTGTTGGGGGAATAACTCACATGGTCAAAGTACTGTACCCACAACTATTCATCAAAATGTAAAACAAATACTTACCACATTTTATGGAAGTTGTGCTCTTAAAATAGATGATACCATTGAGTGTTGGTGATCGGATGCAAGTTTGCTGAATGCAAAATTTGCAAGCCTTCCTTGATCAAACATTGCACAAATTAGTTTCAATCAGGAGACTGGGTATAATCACTATGTATGTAAATTAACAACTAGTTGATATGTGTCTTGTTGATGGCTCTATTCCTTGAGTGAATGAAGGTATCCTGAGTATGACTGGGGTATGACAAGTGTGCCATCAGATCTCTCAGATGTACGTAAGATCGTCACTGGTAAATACTCTGTGTGTGCTTTAAAGAATGATAGTTCCGTAGTATGTTGGTGACTCCCTGCTTATGTTAATACTATTAATAAGAATAATATTTTGGATATAGCTATGTGATGATCAAGTGAAACTTACACACTAAGTAATGCTCATATTATCTCGGCACGACCAAATATGATGAGCCATATTCCATCCAATCTAAAATAGTCTACTGTTTAAAATATTTACTTCTTTGAGTTCTATTCTCCCATGAAATCATTTTCTCTTCTTGCTATTTTTCTTATCCTGCTCACAGGAGTGCTTTCCGCTTGTAGTACGCCTTGGCATAAGGATATAATAGATGATAGTAATAAAATACACTCGACAAAAATTGATGCTCGTAGCGTTGCTATGAATGATACGGTCATTGTAAATTATCGACTTACTCAATCAGGGAACATTCTCGAATCACAAGACAACTTCACTCTCAAGATGGGAAGTCACGAGCCATTTCCTGGTCTGGAGAATTCTGTGCTTGGTATGAAAATTGGTAGTAAAAGATCCGTGCCACTTGATGCTGAATATCTCTACGGAAGTGAGCGAACTGAGCAGATAGTACGTCGATCGCAACTTGTCAAAGGCGAAGATTCAGATAGTCTTGCGCCATTTGCTCCTCACAAATTTAGAACAGGAGCTATTGCTCCGTGGAATGGGGGAGAAATGCGTATCGAGAAGATAGAAGGGGAATATATTACTATCTCCTATCCACGACCACATCCTCTCGCAGGTAAATCCCTCACTCTCGAAGTAGAGGTACAATCGATCCAGTAAAAATGTTTTCAAAAACACCTTTTGCAAAAATTTATAAGAGAATATACTATGTGTATTCTCTTTTTTTCTATGCAAATTGCTTTTTCTGGGGCTGCCGGCACTGGTATCAATACACTTGGGGTGATTCTTGGATGATATCTCTCTCATCTTGGGTATAGAGTTATGGGTGATCGCGAATATGCATCCACTGTGAAAGGGGACAATAATCTTTTCCTCCTCGCATTTGATCGAGATAGTTCTCCAGCACTTTCTCGTCATATTGATATCTTTCTCTCGATTGATACATTTGGTGTTACGAAGAATGAGGCAGTTTATAGCTTGGGTGAAGCATTTGTGATGGATAAAACCTTGCCCTACAAGCGCAAGAATATGTATTTATTAGGTCAGTCCATCACTCTCCTTGGGTTTGATCTTGCTAGTTTTGAGCGTTTTCTCGCAAAGACAGCGCTTTGGGCGATCAATGATGAAAATATGAGTGCACTCAGGGCTGGTGCTGTATCGATTGATAAGGCCCGATATGATGGTAGTTCTCATCAATCAAATCCTCGTGAATTTGTTGGTGGGAATGAAATATTAGTGAGAGGTGCTCTTGAGAGTGGTATGAATTTTTATTCTGCCTATCCGATGACTCCTGCAAGTACCCTCATCGACGAAGTCGTAAAACATCCAGAGATTACCTTCATCCAAGGAGAAGATGAGATCGCAGTTGCTATGGCAATGCTCGGTGCAAAATTTGCTGGTGCTCGCGCTATGTGTGGTACGAGTGGTGGGTGATTTGCTCTTATGAGCGAGTCTTTGTCGTATTCTCATCAGGCGGAAATTGGTGGTGTCTATATCCTCTCACAACGCGCAGGTCCATCCACGGGAACCCCTACATTTCAGGAGCAATCCGATCTCCTCTATGCACTCAATGCAAGTTTTGGAGATACAAAGCCAATAATTCTCGCTCCATCTACCTATGAGCGCGGCTATACTCTTATTGGAGAGGCACTCAATATGTCTGATACACTTCAACATCCAGTTATTGTGTTGGTTGATAAACAATTTAGTGAAAGCATACTGAGTTTGGATGCTGCAACATTGCAATCTGCATCAATTTTTCGTGGGAAACTTCAAGAAAATCCAGATGAAAAATTTGCCCGCTATAGTCTCTCAGAGGCTGATGGAATATCGCCTTATACGATACCATGACTCCCAAATGGAGAATTTATAGCTACTTCGTATGAACATGACGAATATGGAGCTACCAGCGAAAAACCTGAGATGAAACAGGCAATGACGGAGAAGCGATTCAAGAAACTTTCAGAAATTGAGAATTGTAATCAACACTACACTCAGAAAGGATACTATACGATCAATCCAGATGCAAAAAAAATGTTTATCCTCTATGGGTACAATGCATATCTTATGGAGCGACTTTGCGGGGATCATCCAGAATATGGAGCGATCATTATCGAACGTCTCTCGCCATTTCCAGCCCAACTCAAGCAATATCTGATCGAACGAGCCAAGGATCTGAGTGAGCTCATCTTTGTAGATGGCAATATGAGCGGACAGCTCGAGTATTATATTCGTGCGGAGTGTGAGCTCACTCGCTACTATCGAGATGAACAATTACGAAATGAACGTAACTACCACCTCTATCCGTGGTTTGTTGAGGATCTGATCTGATCGTAACTTCTTCTTGATTTCTCCTCATTTTTTGCTAGACTCTCTACAAATATTCTCCTATGGAAAGCACCTATTCTGTCGATCGCGAGAAAGCCGCAATGCTTCTCGGTGTATCGACTCGATCAATCGATCGATATATCAAATCAAACAAGATTCGATCTCGTAAACTTGGCAAAAAACTCTATCTTCATGATGAGGATATTGAGCGTTTACGTGCTGGAGGTATTCAGGAGGATTTTGTTATTATGACGGGTGATTCTGACTCTTATGCTGGTGCGCAAGATGAGGCAGTTGTAACACTCCATTCCACACCAAAACATACTATGAGAGATATGGTGAATTATCGAGATCTCTATGATCAAGCGAATGAGAAGATCGCTGTGAAAGATAAAATGATCCAAGAACTTTCCTATCGTCTTGGGCAATCTGAGACAGAGCTTAAAAATACTATCAGCATTTCTGAATACAAGAAGGCAACCTTTCTTCTCGAGAGCGCAAAATCGCAATGAGAAGAAGAGAAGAGTCATATGAGTGAGAAAGTATCTTTTCTTGAGAATTCTCTCAAGCGAGAACACGTCCTCGTCAAAACTCTTGTCATCACACTGATGGTAACATTTGTGGTTTCAGTTTGTCTCTGGGTTCTTACGCTGACTCGATAATCCCTTTGGGGATTTTATTTTTATCTATTTTTCTCTCTATGCAAATCAAACGACTCCTCCTCAAACTCTCTGGTGAAGCACTGCAAGGTGGGCAGGATGGTGGTATCGATGTGGATTTTCTCCATAACCTCTCTGCAAAAGTTGCTCGTATCGCACATTCTGGTAACCAACTTGTGATCGTCATTGGATGAGGGAATATCTTCCGTGGTGTGAGTTGAGCAGCCAAAGGAATCGATCGAGCAAGTGCTGATTATATGGGAATGATGGCAACTATTATCAATGGTGTTGCACTCTCTGATGCGATCGAGAAGGCTGGTTGTCATACGCGTATTATGTCCTGAATTGAGATAGATAAAGTAGCAGAGCCATTTATTCGGCGCCGAGCGTTGCGTCATCTTGAGAAAGGACGGGTTATTATTTGTGTCGGTGGTACGGGCAATCCATTCTTCACGACCGATTCAGCAGCAGTGCTTCGTGGTCTCGAGCTTGATTGTAATGTTGTGGTCAAGGGTACAAAAGTTGATGGTGTGTATGATCGTGATCCAGTCAAACATAGCGATGCAAAACGCTATAATCGAGTGAGCTATGATACAGCTATTGAGAAGAATCTACGCATATTTGACCAGTCAGCATTTGCTCTCGCTCGTGATGAGAATATACCTATATTTGTATGTCGTATTGAAGATATTGATCGATTTTCCCAGAGTGATGTGAACCTTGATTTTGGTACGTTGATTAGTAGCGAGGGAGAATAATGGTTTCTTTGATTTTTTAGTAAATATTCCTATACTCTCTGGACCAAATTTTGGTATACAAATAGGGGAAACATGAAAAATCTGATTGTAGCTATGATCTTGTTTTTCTGTCCTATGATTGTCTTCGCGGGTTTTGTCGTCGAGCCTGCAAACCCTGTCTCTGATATGGTCGCTGAGAATGTCAGTATCATTGAGGAGATTCGAGCAAAGTATGATTCGAGTACAACGAAGGATTGTACCCCGCTATTTGATACCTGTCAGATCATGCTGACATCACATGGTGTTGTCAAAGTATATCTTGTCGAGCCGACTCAGAATAATCCTGGAAAATTCATCGTGAACACAGGAGATCCTCTGAGCCAACGAATAACTATTCATGATGATAATATGAATGGTGTGCCGGATCGGATCGATGATGCTCCATATGATGTCTCTCAGTCACAAGGTGTCTCTCTGTTACATGACGCTCTTCTTAAGATCCGTCAATATATGCGCAGTACTATACGCACCAAAAATTAAGGAAATTTGGTGGTAAAACAAAGAGATAGCCATTCGGCTATCTCTTTTTACCCTGTATGGTTACTTGCTGTAGTATTACTCGCATCATATGTAGCTGTTGTATCAGGCTTTTTCCACTCACCTTTTTCTTTGTTAATAATGATACTGTTTACTGTTGTTGAATTCTTACCTTCTTCATTCATCTCTGTGACTGCTTTTTCAAATTGTCCCTTTGATAAAGTTATTGGTGCATTATCTTTTGCATTAAAACTAAGCATGTCATCTTTTTCTGTTATAGATGATACATCTGGATCTGTACCAAAATTTCTTAA